>HLSNC_1000235_pt1 | contig 58310 bp, 64 predicted proteins | sample HotLakmetagenome_2_FD_14041 | JGI IMG/M metagenome (IMG submission 14041)
GGGCACGAGATCGCCCGCCTCGATCTGCACCACATCGCCGGGGACAAGCTCGGCCGCGTCGAGCGTGATGCGCCGGCCGTCGCGGCGCAAAGTGGCGCGGGGGGCGAGCATCTGGTTGATCGCCTCCATCGCCTGTTCGGCACGGCCCTCCTGAACGAAGCCGATCACCGCGTTCGCGATCACCACGGCCAGGATGACGCCGGTGTCGATCCAGTGGCCGAGGCCCGCGGTCACGAGTGCCGCAACGAGCAGGACATAGATCAGCACGTTGTGGAAATGCGCCAGAAAGCGCAGGACCGGGTGACGCCGGGCCACCCGGGACAAGCGGTTGGGGCCATGGATAGCGCGGCGTCGTTCGGCCTCTTTCGTGGTGAGGCCGGTCGTGTCGGTGGCCAGCGCGCGCAGCACGTCCTGTGCTGCGCTGGCATGGGGATCGGTGGGCAGCGCCGGGGCGTCGGTCATGTCCGGTTCGCTCAGGGTCTGGGACGCCCGCCAAGATCGAGCGCCACAACGGTGCCCAGATCGGCGAGGCTGTCATGCAGGAGTTGCAACAGGTAGCGCGGGTTGTGGACATAGCCGCCGGGGTCTTTCTTGACCGCCTGGTAGTTATAGGCGGCCTTCAGGAGGCGCGGGGTCCAGTTCTGGTAACGGTTGGGGAAGGCGGCCTCGTCCTCGTCGATCACGCCGTTGTCGTTGCTGTCGGTGAAGAAATACGGAAAGCTGCCCGGCGCATAGCCGATGGGGGTGCCGATCACCTCGTCCGCGTAGGCGCGGATGGCGGCGTCGAGCTGTGTCTGAAGGCCCGTGATCTCGGCGTGGATGCCGCCCGCGACGTTGCCGTCGCCGTCGAAATCGTCGTGCTGCATGCGGATGTCGCGCAGGTCTTCGACGCCGCGGTGGCAGCTCATGCAGCCTTCGCTATCGACAAGCTGCGTGCTGTGCGGGTCATGGCAATCGGCGCAGGTATCGGCGGAAGGCACATGCTCGAAGGTTCCAGCATAGTTCTGGTCCGGGTAGTGATAGCCGCCGCGCAGGTCGGCCCCGCCCATCACCGCCGAGGCGATGCCATAGTGGATGTTGAGAAACCCCAGATCGGACGAGACGGTATCGGCGTCGAGACCCTCGGTCGCGGCCGCGACGTCGTCGCCCGAATGCCGGCCCTGGTGGCAGACTGCGCAGGTGGCGTCGGGGCCCAGCCCGGTGAGGGTTTCGCCCGAGGGGAACGTCACCTCGTCAAGGTCATGGGCGGCCTCGCTGTGGCAGGAGGCGCAGCCGATGGGCGCGTTGATCGCGGCAGGGGCGTCGACCACGCCGAAATCCGATCCGTCGGTGCCCAGATAGTCGAGAAAGCCGGGTTGCGAGTGGCAGGCGGCGCAATCCTCGGGCACGGCGCCGTCCTTATTCCAGTAGGTGAAGGAAGGCGAATCGTAGTCGCCATGCCCCGCGTCGAGCCATTGCTCGACGATGGCGGCCAGCCCGTCGCGGTGACGGTCCTCCCAGTCGGGCTGGGCGAGGGCAGGCGCGGCGATGAGGCCCAGCGCGACAAGCGGCGGGACAAGCGAGCGGGTCAGGGCATGCGGGGTCATCTCGGGTTCCTTTTAGCGCGGGTGAGGTTGCCTTGCAGCGTCAGGATCACACAGACTGTAGTCGATTCCATTGCGCCGGATCAAAGTACATTCGTGCGAATCGGATAAGGCTGACGAGTTGGAGCAGGAACAGGAGCCAATGGCGATGACGCAAAAGGCAGAGGTGACGCCCGGTGCAGCATGGCCTGCACTGCCGGCGCGGGCGATGGCGCTGGTTTATCTTGTCGCCTGCCTGTTGCCGATCGGCATTGGCGCGCTGTCACGTGCCGCCCCGCTCGATCCGTGGGAGGCGTTCGGGGCGGGGCTGGGCCTTGCCGGGCTGACCGCGATGGCGGTGCAGGTTCTGACCTCGGGGCGGTTCCGCGCCGTGTCGGGGGGCATGGGCATCGACCGGGTGATGGCGTTTCACAAGATCGCCGCCTATGTCGTGGTGCTGATGCTGGTGTTGCATCCGCTGGCCTATGTCTGGCCGACATGGCTCGACGATCCGGCGCGGGGGAGTGAGCGGTTGGTGGCCTATCTGACCGGGCCGGATTGGCGCAGCGGGGTGATCGCGCTGGGCGCGCTGGTGCTCCTGGTCGTGATGGGGGTGGCGCGCGACGTGTTCCGTTACGAGATCTGGCGGGGCAGTCACGTCATCCTGGCGCTGGTGGCGCTGGGCGGGGGGTTGCATCACGCGGCAAGCGCCGGGCGGCTGAGCGCGCTGGGGGCGTTGCACGGGTTCTGGTGGGCTGTGGGGGCGGTAATCGTTCTTGCCTTCGCGGTGCTTTACGGCTGGCGCTGGCTGCGTCTGCACCGCCAGCCATGGGAATTACGCAGCGTCGAGCCAAAGGCGGATCGGGTCTGGGAACTGGACATCCAGCCCGCCGAGGGGACCGCGCCCGTGGTCTATCGCGCCGGGCAGTTCGTGTGGATGACGGTGGCGGGGCGGCGGTTTCCGCTGTTCGATCACCCGTTCTCCATCGCCGACAGCCCGCGACGCGCCGGGCTGAGCCTGATCATCAAGGAGGCGGGAGATTTCACGAGCACCGTGGGCGATCTGCGCCCAGGCACGGCGATCGGTATCGACGGACCCTATGGCACCTTCACGCTCGAGCGGCATTCGGGCGATCATGTGCTGTTGGTCGCGGGCGGCGTGGGTATCGCGCCGATCATGGGGCTGTTGCGCGATCTGGTGGCGCGGGGGAACACGCGACCGGTGCGGCTCGCCTATGCGGTGGGGCAGCCGGAGAATTTCGCCTGTCTCGACGAGATAGAGGCGGCCAGGGCGGTGCTCGACCTCGACGTTCTGCTGATCAGCGAGAGCGGCGAGGGCTGGGACGGGGCGACCGGGTATCTTGACCGCGCCAAGCTGGAGGCGATCTTGGGCGGGCTCGCCCCGGAGCGCGGCGTGGCGCTGATGTGCGGGCCGGGGCCGATGGTGACAAAGGTGTCGGATACGCTTGAGGATATGGGGATGCCGTGGCGGAACGTAGTTTACGAGCGGTTCGACTATGCCGGGGGGTTGTCGGCGCGGCAGGACCGGCGGCGGACACTGGGTTTCGTGGGCGTTTTCGCCGCCCTGGCGGGGCTGGTGGCGGCGCTGTCGCAGATCGTGTTATGATCGGGGGTGCGGCGCCGGAGGTGCCGCGCGGTTCAGGGAGGTGCAGCAATGGCTGGTGGCTGGGCAAGAGATGGCGCGGTCAGCGAACAGATCGAAGCCTCGATCGAGGATGAGCTGGCGCGGATGAAGGGGCGCAAGGCGCCGGTGGGCGAGAGTCTGCGCGAATGCGCCGAATGCGGCGAGGAGATCCCCGAGAAGCGGCGGCAGGCCATTCCGGGGGTGAAGCTGTGCGTGGACTGCGCCTCGGACCGCGACGGCGCGGCCAAGGCGCGCGGCGGGATCAACCGGCGTGCCAGCAAGGACAGCCAGTTGCGGTGATCGGTTCTTGCACATGGTGGGCCGGCATGGTCTGGTCGCGCCATTGTTTGCAAGGAGTGTATCCATGAAATTGAAAATGCTGGTATTTTGCGCGGCAACCGTTGCCGTGGGAGCGGCTGCTGCTGATGATGAGTTTGGCCGGATCGAGGCGGATTACGGCGGTGAGACCCGGGTCTGGCACACGATCTCGCTCGAACAGGGGGGCGAATTTCACGCCTCGGCAGAGTATCGCAAGACCAGCATGATCACGACGCTACATGTCCAGGGCCATCCGGAGCTGAAATTCACCACGTCGGATGTCTTGAGCATCGACCTGACGTGGATGGGCGAGCCGAAGCCGGGAGAAGCGCCAATAAGCGTGGAGATGATGTTCATGCCCGAGGGGATGAAGGGGCCATTCTGGATCAGTGCGGACGCGCCCGAGGCGGCGGAGGCCGATCTTGCGGTCGAGTTGGACGGCGATCGTGGCCGGGTGAGCGGGACGTTCAGCGGGATGCTGTGCCGTCAGGCCGACATGACAACGCCGCCGGACACGAGCGATTGCAAGTCCATCAGTGGCACGGTCGATAGCGGCCTGCTGGTGACGGAGGAATAGAGCGGTCCGCGCGGCGGCGAGGCCGCCGCGCCTGCGATCACTCCATCGCTTCGAGCTCGTCGATCATCCCTTCGATCATGCTCAGCCCCTTGTCCCAGAATTTCGGGTCCGACGCATCGAGGCCGAAGGGGGCGAGCAGCTCCTTGTGGTGTTTCGAGCCACCGGCGCGGAGCATGTCGAAATACTTGTCCTGGAAGCCCTCGGGGTTTTCCTCGTAAACCGCGTAAAGCGCGTTCACCAGCCCGTCGCCGAAGGCATAGGCATAGACGTAGAACGGCGAGTGGACGAAATGCGGGATGTAGCACCAGAAATTTTCATACCCGTCCATGAAATCGAAGGCCGGGCCGAGGCTTTCGCCCTGAATGCTCATCCATAGCGCGCCGATGTCTTCGGGGGTCAACTCGCCCCCGCGCCGGGCCTCGTGCAGTTTGCATTCGAAATCGTAGAAGGCGATCTGGCGGACGACGGTGTTGATCATGTCCTCGACCTTGCCCGCCAGCAGCACCTTGCGCTGGCTTTGGGTCGCGGCGTTGTCGAGCATCCGGCGGAAGGTGAGCATTTCGCCGAACACGCTGGCGGTTTCGGCGAGGGTCAGAGGCGTGTGGGAGAGCATCTCGCCCTGGTCGGCGGCCAGCACCTGGTGCACGCCGTGGCCCAGTTCATGCGCGAGGGTCATCACGTCGCGCGGTTTGCCGAGGTAGTTGAGCATGACATAGGGGTGCACCTCGGTCACGGTGGGATGGGCAAAGGCGCCCGGGGCCTTGCCGGGTTTGACGCCAGCGTCGATCCAGCCCTTGTCGAAGAAGGGCGTGGCGATCTCGGCCATGCGCGGGTCGAAGCCGGTATAGGCCGTCATCACCATCTCGCGCGCCTCGTTCCATGGAACGGTGCGCGGCTCTTCGAGCGGGAGAGGCGCGTTGCGGTCCCAGACCTGCATCCGGTCGAGGCCGAGCCATTTGCGCTTCAACTCGTAATAGCGGTGCGAGAGCCGCGGATAGGCGGAGGTCACGGCGTTGCGCAGGGCTTCGACCACCTCGGGTTCGACATCGTTGGAGAGGTGCCGTGCGGTCTGTGCGCTGGGCATGTTGCGCCAGCGGTCGATGATCTCTTTCTCCTTGGTCTGGGTGTTGTGAACGCGGGCGAATGTCTTGACGTTCTCGTCGAAGACCCGGGCCAGTTCGCGCGACGCGGCCTCGCGCCTCGTGCGGTCGGGATCGGTGAGCAGGTTGAGCGTGCCCTCGATTCCCAGTTCGTCGCCATCGACGTTGAATTCCAGCCCGGCGATGGTTTCATCAAAGAGCTTTTCCCAGGCGTCGCCGACGACGCCGAGATCGTGCAGGAATTTTTCCAGCTCGTCGGAGAGCTGGTAGGGTTTCATCGCGCGGATGCGGTCGAAAACGGGCTTGTAGCGCGCGAGATCGGCATTGGCGGCGAAATGCGCCGTGAGCCTGTCATCCTCGATCCGGTTCAACTCCAGCGTGAAGAACACGAGCGGCGTGGTGAAGTTGGTGATCTTTTCCTGAAGGTCGGAAAGGAACTTGGCACGGCCCGCGTCGGTGGTCTGCTGGTAGTAGCGCAGCCCGGCATAGGACATGATGCGCCCGGCGCGGGTGCTGATCGCCTCGTTGCGCTGCACGCAGGTGAGCAGTTCGGCCGCGTCGAGCCCTGCGAGCTTGCCCTCGTAATCGGCGGCGAAGCTGGCGCATTCGCGTTCGAGCCAGTCGAGATCGGCGGTCAGTTCGGGCGCGTCGGGGGCGCTGTAGAGGTCGGAGAGATCCCATTCCGGCAGGTCGCCGAGATCCTTGTTCCCGTTGGTGGCGTTGGCGTCGCGGACGGGAAGGGAACGTTGGAACATGGGTCAACCTCGGTTTCTGCGTTTCCGGCCAGACATAGGCCGGGTGCGGCGGGGTCTCAAGGGCGGATCGCTTGCCAATCGCCCCGCAGGCCGTAAGCTGCGTCCGAGTGACTGATGAAGATCGAGGGAGCGAGCGATGAAATATGTGCGATTTGGCGAGGCGGGGCAGGAGAAGCCCGGGATTCTGGACAAGGACGGGCGGCTGCGCGAGCTGTCGGGCGTGGTCGGCGACATCGCGGGCGAGGTTCTGACCGATCTGCCGGTCGTGGACCCCGAAAACCTGCCGCTGGTGCAAGGCAATCCGCGCCTCGGCCCGCCGGTGGGCGGTATCGGCAAGCTGATCTGTATCGGCTTGAACTATTCCGACCATGCCGCCGAGGCGGGGATGGAGCCCCCGGCGATGCCCATCGTTTTCATGAAGGCCAATTCGGCGATTTGCGGGCCGAACGACACGGTGCTTTTGCCGCGCGGATCGGAAAAGGGCGACTGGGAGGTCGAACTGGGCGTGGTGATCGGCAGACGGGCCAAGTATGTCAGCGAGGCCGAGGCGCTGGATCACGTGGCGGGATATACCATCGTGAACGACGTGAGCGAGCGCGCGTTCCAGACAGAGATGTCGGGGCAGTGGACCAAGGGCAAGAGCTGCGACACGTTCGGGCCGGTGGGCCCGTGGCTGGTGACGCCGGACGAGTTGGACGATGTGCAGGGTCTTGACCTGTGGCTCGACCTGAACGGGGAGCGGATGCAGACCGGCAACACCGAAAAGATGATCTTTACCGTGGCGCAGATCATTTCGCATCTGAGCGGGCTCATGAGCCTCAACCCGGGCGACGTGATCGCCACGGGCACACCGCCGGGTGTCGGCATGGGGATGAAGCCGCAACGCTTCCTGAAAGAGGGCGACGTGATGGAGCTTGGTGTCGAGGGGCTGGGCGTGCAGCGCCAGGCGGTCGGGCGCGACGGCTGAGGCTCTTCGCCCTGTTCAGGCCCCGATCGCGCGGGGTTTGCCGCCCGCGTGATCGGCAAAGAAGCGGCACATCCGGTCGAATATGTGCGCGCGGGTTTCGGGGCCTTCCATCAGCACCTCGTGCTCGCCGCCCTCGATCATCTCTAGTGTGCCATTTGGCCAGCGTGCCATGCGCGAGGTGACTCGGTCAGTCTCGACGATGCGTTCGTTGCTGCCCAGGAAGGTGATCGCGGGATGGTGTGGCGAGGGCATGCGGTCGAGCGCGCGGCATTCGGTGAGTGCCTCGTGCAGCCAGCGCAGCGATGGCCCACCGAGAAGCAGTTCGGGATGGGCGTGGCCCTGGTCCTGCATGTAGGTGAACATCTCTGGGTCGGTGGTGAGCACGTTGTCCTCGAACGGGGCGGTCATCACGTAGGAGTCGCCACCTGTGCCGGGTGCGTTGAGATGGCCGAAGCCGAACATCTTGCCACCCCATGCCAGGGCCCAGGCCGCGGGCCGGGTGGAAGGTGCCATGGCGATGCCCCACATCGGCCCGGTAAAGGCGGCGGCCGCGACGGGCAGGTCTTCATGAAGTGCCCGCAAACCGATACAGCCGCCCATCGAATGGGCCAGAAGGAAGAAGGGCCGGGGCAGGCCGAGGGATTCGGCAGCGGCCACCATCGCCCTCACGTCCTTTTGATAGTCGGAAAACCAGTGGACATGGCCGGTGACGCGGTCGTCGATCATACGGTCGGCAAGGCCCTGCCCGCGCCAGTCGATGGCAAGAGTCGCATAGCCGCGCGAGAGCAGGTCCCGCGCCGCGCGGCCGTATTTCTCGACATACTCGGTGCGGCCAGGAAACAGCAGAACGGTGCCTTTCGTCGCCCCGTCTTCCGTGCCGTGTCCCCATGCACCGATGCGGATCCGCACACCGTCCAGAGTGGTGAGCCACCACGCCGCCCCGCCCTCCGGGCCATCGGCGATGTCATCGAAAAACGGTGCGCTCTCCATGGTTTAGCCGATGACGGACCCGAGTTGCATGGCCATGCCCATGTCGCCATCGACCGACAGCTTGCCGGACATGAAGGCGGCCGTGGGGTTCAGTTCACCCGAGAGCATGGCGCTGAACGTGTCGGCATCGGCGGTGAGCGTGACGTCGGTGTCGTCGTCACCCACGCGCGCCCCGTCACCATCGACGACGATCGAGCCTTCGCCCTCGATCACGAATTTGGCCGAGCCGGAGAAACCCTCTCCGCCCATTTTTTCGTTCAGGGCCTCGACGGCCTGGGTAATCACTTCGCTCATCTTCGGTGCCTTTCTCGGTTCGAATGCGGGGGTGCCATTTCCCGCGATTGGCGTTAGACTCGGCAACACTATGAGCATGTTTCGAACCGATCTCAAACCTATCGTCGCGGCAGCCATCGGGCTAGTCATGTATTCCATGCCTCTGGCCGCAGATGGTGACCGCATGGACGAGTTGTTCGATCGCTTGCAAAGGGCCGATGATTCGCGTGATGCGGCACAGATCGAGCAGGAAATCCAAATGGAGTGGCGCAAATCCGGCTCGCCGGCGATGGACCTTCTGCACAAGCGTGGGCGCGATGCGCTGGAACGCAGGGATTTCGACGCGGCGATCGAGCATTTCGGCGCCTTGATCGACCACGCGCCGGATTATGCCGAAGGCTGGCATGGCCGTGCGCGGGCGTTTTTCGCGAAGGGGCACCATGGTCTCGCCGTTGCCGATCTCGAGCGCGCGCTGGCGCTTGATCCGCGGCAATACGAGGCGCTTTTCGGTCTTGGTGTAATCCTCGAACAACTGGACCGGCCCGGCCCGGCCTATGACGCATTCGGGCTTGTGCTGCAGCTTCATCCGCACCATGAACGGGCAGCAGCAGCGATCAAGCGGCTCGACCGTGGGGTGAACGGCGTCGAGCTCTGAACCGGAGACGAGTTTCCCATGCGCCGAGATGGACGGATCGTGGCGGTCCTTGGCCCCACGAATACCGGCAAGACGCATTACGCGATCGAGCGGATGCTGGGCTATCGCTCGGGCATCATCGGCTTGCCGTTGCGCCTGCTGGCGCGCGAGGTCTATGACCGGATCGTCAAGGCGCGCGGACCGTCGGTGGTGGCGCTCGTCACCGGCGAAGAGCGGATCGTGCCGGAGCGCGCGCAATACTGGGTCTGCACGGTCGAGGCCATGCCCGAAGGGATGGGCACGGATTTCGTGGCGGTGGACGAGATCCAGCTTTGTGCCGATCCCGAGCGGGGCCATGTGTTCACCGACCGGTTGCTCAGGGCGCGCGGCCAGCACGAGACCATCTTCATGGGGTCCGACACGATGCGCGGGCCGATCCGGGCGCTGGTGCCGGGGGCCGAGTTCGTCGCCCGCGAGCGGATGAGCCAGCTTGTCTATACCGGGGCGAAGAAGATCAGCCGGATGCAGCCGCGCAGTGCCATCGTCGGCTTTTCGGTCGAGAACGTCTATGCCATCGCCGAGTTGATCCGGCGCCAGAGGGGCGGGGCGGCTGTGGTGATGGGCGCGCTTTCCCCGCGCACGCGCAACGCGCAGGTCGAGCTTTACCAGAACGGCGACGTGGATTTCCTGGTGGCGACGGATGCGATCGGGATGGGGCTCAACCTCGATATCAACCATGTCGCCTTTTCCTCGCTCACCAAGTTCGACGGGCGGCGGATGCGGCCGCTGGCGCCCAACGAGCTGGCCCAGATCGCGGGCCGGGCCGGGCGCGGGATGAGTGACGGCACCTTCGGCGTGACCGGCGAGGCGCCGCCATTGGCCGACGAGGTGGCCGCGGCGATCATGGGCCACAGCTTTACCCCGGTGCGCAAGCTGCAATGGCGCAATGCGGCGTTGCAATTCGGCGCGGTGGATGCGCTGATGCGGTCGCTCGAGGCCAAACCCGAGGATGAACTTCTGGTGCGTGCGCGCGATGCGGACGATCTGATTGCGCTGCGCACGCTGTCGGACGAGGCCGAGACCCGCGCGCGGGCCAGCGACGGCAACTCGGTGCGGCTGTTGTGGGACGTGTGCCGGATTCCCGATTTCCGCGGTATCAGCCATGCCGAACATGCCGGGCTGTTGCAGGCGATCTTTGGTTTCCTGCACGAGCACGGGGCGGTTCCCGAGGACTGGATCGCGCGCCAGATCAAGCGGATCGACCGCACCGATGGCGATATTGACACATTGTCGAAACGTCTGGCCTTTATCCGCACATGGACCTATGTCGCACAGCGTCGCGGGTGGCTGCGTGACGAAGACCATTGGCGCGGCGCCACGCGCGCGGTAGAAGACCGGTTGTCGGATGCGCTCCACGGCGCGCTGACGCAGAGATTCGTGGATCGGCGCACCAGCGTGCTGTTGCGCCGGCTCAAGCAGAAGGAGGCCATGTTGGCCGAGGTGAATGACAAGGGCGAGGTGACGGTCGAGGGCGAATTCGCCGGCCGTCTGGAGGGGTTCCGGTTCGTGCTGGACAAGGCGGCGACCGGGCAGGAGGCCAAGACCCTGCGTCAGGCCGCGGAAAAGGCGCTTGCGCCGCATTTCCACCTGCGCGCCGACCGGTTCTACAACGCGCCTGATACCGAGATGGATTTCACCGAACAGGGCGGGTTGATGTGGGGCAACGAGGCGGTCGGCAAGCTCGTCGCCGGGGCTGAGCCGCTCAAGCCGCAGGTCAAGGCCTTTGTCGATGACGAGGCGGGCGAGGAGGTCGCGCAGAAGGTCACGCGCCGGTTGCAGCATTTCATCGACCGCAAGATCGCCACGCTGTTCGAGCCGCTTCTGGCGATGAGCCGGGACGAGACGCTGAGCGGCCTGGCGCGGGGCTTTGCCTTTCGGCTGGTCGAGGGGTTCGGGATCGTCCCGCGCGCCGAGGTGGCCGAGGATGTGCGCGCGCTCGATCAGGATGCCCGCGGCAGCCTGCGCAAGCATGGCGTGCGCTTCGGTCAGTTCACCATTTTCATGCCGCTACTGCTCAAGCCCGCGCCGACGCGGCTGCGCCTTGTGCTGTGGTCGCTGTCAAAGGGGTTCGACACCTTTCCGGAGGCGCCGCCGCCGGGCCTTGTGACCGTGCCAGCGCCGCGTGATGCCATCCCGGGGGTTGACGCGATGTGCGGCTATCACACCGCCGGTGAACGGGCGATCCGCATCGACATGCTCGAACGGCTGGCCGACATGCTGCGCGCGCAGAACAGCCGCGCGGGGTTCGAGGCCAACCCGGATATGCTTTCGATCACGGGGATGACGCTGGAGCAGTTCGCCGATCTCATGCAGGGGCTGGGTTACAAGGCCGAGCGCGGCGAGCGGGTGAAGGCAAAGCCCGTTGCGGAAGCCGGTGACGGGGCTGCGCAGACGCCTGAAGCACCCGTGCCCGACACCGGAGCAACCGAAGCACCGGCCGCAGAAGAGGCACCGAACGATATTTCGCCGCCCGAAACCCCGCCCGCGGATGCCGAACCGGCACTTGCAGCGAGTGAAACCCCCGAGGCGACAGGTGCCCTTACCGGGCCGGATGCCGAGGATGCGCCCGAGATGGAGGTGTTCTTCACCTTCACATGGGGCGGGCGCAAGGCGGGAGGGCGCCAGGAGACGCGCAAGGGACCGCGCCGCGAGGCCCGCAAGGACGGGGCCAAGGGCGCCCTGCGCGGGGATGCGCCGAAAGGCAAGCCGCGCGACAACAAGGGCAAGAAGGGGCCGAAGCCACAGCAGGGCGCGCGTCGTTTCGAGGCCCGGCCCGAGAAGAAGAAGGGCCGCATCGACCCCGACAACCCCTTTGCCGCCGCGCTGATGGGTTTGAAGGACAAGAGCTGAGCCTTGGCCGGGGATGCGCGGATACGCCTCGACAAGTGGCTGTTTTTCGCGCGGTTCTTCAAGACGCGCAGCCTTGCCGCCAGACAGGTGGGGGCAGGGCATGTGCGGGTCAACAGCGACAAGGTGCTCAAGCCCGCCCACGCGGTCGGGCCGGGCGATGTGCTGACCTTTGCCCAGGGGCGGGTGATCCGGGTGGTGCGGATCGTGGCCATGGGCGAACGGCGCGGCCCCGCGGCCGAGGCACAGGCGCTTTACGAGGACCTGACGCAAAGGGCCGAACCGCGTGCGCCCTCGGGCGGGGAGCGGCCGACCAAGCGTGACCGGCGCGCGATCGACGCGTTGCGCGGGTCGGGCGATATGTGACAACCGGGCGCTTGAATGATCCCGGTGGGTGAATTAGCTAGGGTCCGACGTCGCCAATGATGGATTCCCGATATGACTTATGTCGTGACCGACAATTGCATCGCCTGCAAATATACCGACTGTGTCGAGGTCTGCCCCGTGGATTGCTTTTACGAGGGCGAGAACATGCTGGTGATCCATCCCGACGAGTGCATCGATTGCGGCGTCTGCGAACCCGAATGCCCCGCCGATGCGATCCGCCCCGACACCGAGCCGGACATGGAAAACTGGGTCGAGTTCAACCGCAAATACTCGGAAATGTGGCCGGTGATCATCTCCAAGAAAGACCCGTTGCCCGAGGCGGAAGACCGCGACGGCGAGGATGGCAAGCTCGAGAAATACTTCTCGGAGACGCCTGGCGAAGGCGGCTGATTCGGGGTTTCCGCTGCGGTGGAATGGCGGACAAATGCCTGACAAACCGGGAAGAATATCAGGTTTGACCCGGAGGCACTTTGATCCGGTCGCGAGTTGTGTTATATTGCTGACACAAATGATGAGATTTGCCTGACACCATCCAAACGAGCATCTGTTCCTTGGGTGGTTTTATTTGCGCAAAATCAACCGGCGCGAGGGCGTGTGTCACGCTCCGCGATGGTTGTTTCGCGTCAGCCGGGCGGGTTTCGGGGATGCAATGCGAGGAATGATTGCATGAGCAAGGCGAAGAAGTCGGAGTTTCGTCCGAATGATTATGTTGTGTATCCGGCCCATGGTGTGGGCCAGATCGTGTCGATCGAGAAGCAGGAGGTTGCGGGTTTCGAGCTCGAACTGTTCGTGATCTCCTTTGAAAAGGACAAGATGACCCTGCGGGTGCCGACAAACCGCGCCACCGAGATCGGTATGCGCGGCCTGTCGAGCCCGGACGTGGTGAGCCAGGCGATGAAAACGCTCAAGGGCAAGGCCAAGGTCAAGCGCGCGATGTGGTCGCGGCGGGCGCAGGAGTATGAGCAAAAGATCAACTCGGGCGACCTGATCGCGATTGCCGAAGTGGTGCGCGACCTGCATCGCAGCGATGACCAGCGCGAACAGAGCTATTCCGAACGCCAGCTTTACGAGGCGGCGCTGGAACGGCTGACCCGGGAGATGGCGGCGGTTGCGGGCGGTGACGAGGTTGCCGCCGCAAAGGAACTGGACGAGGTTCTGTTGTCGCGCGCGGCCTGATTTTCACAAGCCTTTCCGAATGCTGACCGCGCCCCTTCGGGGGCGCGGTCTTGTTTTGCGCAGCCACCCCGCAGCGGGCGGGCCAGTGGCGAGGGCGGAAAAACGAGTATTTTCAACAGGAAAAAAGCCGGTCAGAGCGCGGCGGAGAGGGCGAGCAGGGCGGTAATCTCGCTGAGTTGCTGGGTCGCGCCGAGCACGTCGCCGGTCTGTCCGCCGATTTTCCTGCGGGCGACATGCATGGCGCCGGCGGTCGCGACTGCGACGGCAAGGATGGCGGGCAGGGCGGCCTTGCCGGTGAGCAGCAGCGCGGCCACGAGCGCGATGGCGCAGGCGATGGTGGCGATCATGGCCGACGGGCGGCCGGTCGCGCGGGAGAGGCCGTCGCGGCGGGCGTGAGGCAGTGCGGCCATGGACACGACCATCGCGGCACGCGACAGGGCGGCCGCGGCGAAGAGCCCCGGTATCATGAAAATACCCAAGGAAACCAGTGCCATGGCGCGCAGTCCAAGGCCGAGGACCAGGGCGATGACGCCATAGGCGCCGATCCTACTGTCGCGCATGATGTCGAGGCGGCGGCCGCGCTCATGGCCGCCCCAGAACCCGTCGGCCACATCGGCAAGCCCGTCTTCATGCATCGCACCGGTGAGGACGACGAGCGTGAAAAGGCCAAGGAGTGCCGAGATTTCGTGAGCCAAACCAGTGGCTTGGCCGATCAGGGCGACACAGCCGGCCAATCCGGCCAGCAACAACCCGATCACCGGCCAGCACCATGCGCTGCGCGCGCCATGGTCAAAGGCGGCGGCGGGCAGGTGGATCGGCAGCCGCGTGAGCAAAGAGGTTGCCACCGCCAGGTCGCGCAGCCGGTCCGACAGATGAGGGTCGCGCATGATCGGATCCGCTTTTTCGGTTGTGACCGCGTCTTCGGGGGTTAAACACGCACAAACGGATCAGTTCAACGGGGATGTCATGACCGGGTTCGCAACCGTCGCGGAATTTCTTAAAGAACTGGAGTCGGCACCGCACAGCGTTGAAAATGCACGTGTTTCTGCGCAGGAACGCAACGCTGCGCTGACCAAGCCGCCGGGGGCATTGGGGCGGCTGGAGGGTCTGGCGATCTGGTACGCGGGTTGGCGGGGTGACGCGCGCCCGCGAATCACGCACCCGCAAGTCGTTGTTTTCGCAGGAAATCATGGGGTTGCGGCGCGGGGGGTGTCGGCGTTTCCCGCAGAGGTGACGGCGCAGATGGTGGCGAATTTTCGGGCTGGCGGTGCGGCGATCAACCAGTTGGCGGAAAATTTTTCCGCCCGGATGGATGTCTTTGCGCTCGAACTCGATCGGCCGACGGGGGATTTCACGCAAGGCCCCGCGCTGGGTGACGTGGAATTTCTGCAAGCGATTCAAACGGGTTGGGATTCGGTCCGGCCGGAGTCGGACGTTTTGGTGACGGGCGAGATGGGGATCGCGAACACCACCAGCGCGGCGGCCGTGGCCTGTGGCCTTTTCGGCGGTGCGCCCGAGGACTGGGTGGGACGGGGGACCGGCGTGAGCGAGGCCGGGCTGGCCCTCAAGGCGCAGGTGGTGCGCGAGGGAATTGCATTTCATTCCAATGCCTTGGGTGATCCCTTGGAGGTTCTGCGCCGACTGGGCGGGCGCGAGCTTGCCGCGATGGCCGGGGCGATGGCGCGGGCGCGGATGTTGCGGATTCCGGTGATCCTCGACGGATTCATCTGTTGTGCCGCGGCTGCCTGTCTCGAGCGGGCGGTGCCCGGCGCGCTCGACAACGCGGTGGCGGGGCATGAAAGCATCGAGCCGGGACATCCCAGGATATTGAAAGCATTGGGAAAAGAGCCGCTCTTGCGGCTGGGGATGCGGCTGGGCGAAGGCAGCGGCGCGGCGCTGGCGATCGGGATCTTGCAAGGCGCGCTGGCCTGTCATTCTGGCATGGCGACATTCGCCGAGGCCGGGGTTTCCGAGGGCTGAGGCGGCAAAGATTAACGGGTTGCGGTGCCGCGAAATCCGGGGGTGACTCGCGGCTGCGCCCCGGCTGCCGGGCGTGCACCGCCGCGCCGCGGCATGGAGCGAACGGGATTCGTTACCCCTGCGCACGGCCGTGCAACGATTCGCCCACTTGCCCGGAGCGGCGAAATCGGCCAAAGAAGCGCAATGACGGAACGCGACACCGACCGGCCCGACCTGCCCGAGACGTCCCGCTCGCTGCCCATTGCGATGCTGCGGGCGCGCGAGAAGATGATGGCACCGGTCCGGCAGATGCTGCAGAAGGTCGATGTGACCGAACAGCAATGGCGGGTTCTGCGGGTGCTGGACGAGCGCGGCACGATGGACCCGAAGGATTTGGCGCAGGCGGCGTGCCTGCTCAACCCCAGCCTGACGCGGATCATGCAGCATCTGGAACGCAAGGGGATGATCCGGCGCAAGGACCATCCGAGCGACCGGCGCAGGGTGCTGCTGGACATCACCCCCGAGGGGGTGGCGCTGCTCAGGGCGGCCGCGCCGGAAAGCCAGGAGATCTTTGCGCGGCTCGAAGAGAAATTCGGGCGCGACAAGATCGAAAGGCTGCTCGATCTGCTGAACGAATTGAGCGAACTGGACCTGGAGTAGGGCAGGTTGCGCCCGGTCAGGCTCGTCTTACAGCGGCGGCGCGCCCGCCTGTGGTGCAGGCGCGCGGGCTGGTCCTTCAATGCGCCATGAACACCGGCAGTTTGGCCTGTTCGAGCATGTAGCGCGTGGCGCCGCCGAGGATCGCCTCGCGGAAGCGCGAATGGCCATAGGCCCCCATCACGATCATGTCGGCGCCGATATCGGTGGCGTGGCGCGTCAGCACGTCCGAGACGCGTGGCAGGGTTTTCGACAGCACGTCGACCTCGGCGCGGACCCCGTGGCGCGAGAGATACTGCGACAGCAGCCCGCCGGGATCGGAGCGGTTGGGCCCATGGGTTGGCGGATCAATCACCACCACGTGCACGGTTTCCGCGGTTGCGAGCATCGGCAGGGCGGCGCGCACGGCATTGAGCGCCTCGGCGCTTTCGTTCCAGCCGATCATGACCGATTTGGGTGCCGGTTTGGGTCCGCCATCGTCGGGCACGACCAGAACCGGGGTCTGGCCCTCGAACATCGCCGATTCGACCACCGGCTCGAGCTCGGCGCCGCGATCCTCGCCATAGGGCTGGGGCTGGATGACCAGGTCGGAGAACCGGGCATGGGCGGCGACATGGCGGCCGATATCGGCCAGCTGCGCGACGCCGGTGTCGGTGGCCCAGCGGATGCCCGAGCGCCCGAGGATGTCGCGGGCCTGGGCCTCGATCGACTTGGCGTCCTCTTGCGCGCGGTTGATGGTTTCCTGGAGGACCATCGCGTTGGCACCGGCATAGTAATAGCCGGTCTGGCTGCGATCGACGCCAAGGCACAGCACGTCGAGATGCGCATCGACCGTTTCGGCCATCGCGATCGCATGTGCCAGGGTGTTCTCGGTCAGTTTCGGATCGGTGAGAACCGAAAACAGGGATTTATAGGCCATTGTCGTCTCCTGGGAATGAGTTTCGGCACGAGCATAGCGACAGTAGGTCGCTGTCTCTTCTATGGGTATCAGGTAATTCGAACGCTATTTTTGATACAGATCAAGGTTTGAGTATCTGATGCCCCGCATTAGACTGGGGGTCATAACACCGGGCGCGGTGTGTCGAGTCGCGCCGGGAAAGACAAAGGGACGAACAATGGGTAACTATATCAAGCTGATCGTGCTTGGTGTGATCACGGTGCTGGCCTTGATCGCAGCGAATTACGCACGTGACGTGGCCTATATGGTCAACGCGCTGACGGTGGCGCTGGTTGCCGCGGGGCTCTTCCTGTGGACGTTGCGCCGCACGGGTGAGCCGGTCGCCGCGGTCGATCTTTCGGGCGAGTACATGGATGGACCGGTGCGCGCGGGCGTGATCCTGACCGCGTTCTGGGGGGTCGTGGGCTTTCTGGTCGGTGTGACCATCGCCTTTCAGCTTGCCTTTCCGGTGCTCAATTTCGAATGGGCACAGCCCTATCTGAACTTTGGGCGCTTGCGGCCGCTGCATACCAGTGCCGTGATCTTTGCCTTTGGCGGCACCGCGCTGATTACCACCTCGTTCTATGTCGTGCAGCGCACCAGCGCGGCGCGGCTCTGGGGCGGCAACCTCGCGTGGTACGTGTTCTGGGGGTATCAGCTTGTCATCGTGCTGGCTGCGTCGGGTTACCTGCTGGGGGCGACCCAGTCCAAGGAATATGCCGAGCCTGAATGGTACGTGGACTGGTGGCTGACCATCGTCTGGGTGGCGTACCTTCTTGTCTTTGTCGGCACGCTCATGAAGCGCAAGGAGCCGCATATCTACGTGGCCAACTGGTTCTTTCTTTCGTTCATCATCACTGTTGCGATGCTGCACGTGGTCAACAACCTGAGCATTCCCGTCTCGGTCTTCGGGTCGAAATCGGTGCAGGTGTTCTCGGGTGTGCAGGACGCCATGACGCAGTGGTGGTACGGCCACAACGCGGTGGGCTTCTTCCTGACCGCGGGGTTCTTGGGGATGATGTATTACTTTGTCCCGAAACAGGCCGAACGGCCGGTCTTCAGCTACAAACTGTCGATCATTCACTTCTGGGCGCTGATCTTCATCTATATCTGGGCCGGTCCGCACCACCTGCACTATACCGCGCTGCCCGACTGGGCCTCGACGCTGGGCATGGTGTTCTCGATCGTGCTCTGGATGCCCTCCTGGGGCGGCATGATCAACGGGCTGATGACGCTCTCGGGCGCATGGGACAAGCTGCGCACCGACCCGATCATCCGGATGATGGTCATTTCGGTGGGGTTCTACGGCATGTCGACCTTCGAGGGGCCGATGATGTCGATCCGCGCGGTGAACTCGCTGTCGCATTACACCGACTGGACCATCGGGCACGTGCATTCGGGTGCGCTGGGCTGGAACGGAATGATCACCTTCGGCGCGCTCTACTTCCTTGTGCCGCGCCTGTGGAACCGCGAGGGCCTTTACAGCCTGCGGCTCGTGAGCTGGCACTTCTGGCTCGCCACGATCGGGATCATCCTCTACGCCGCCGCGATGTGGGTGACGGGGATCATGGAGGGCCTGATGTGGCGCGAAGTGGACGCGAACGGTTTCCTCGTGAACTCCTTCTCCGATACCGTGGCTGCCAAGCTTCCGATGTATGTGGTGCGCGGTCTGGGCGGGGTGCTTTACCTGCTGGGCGGTATCATCATGTGTTATAACCTCTGGATGACTGTAAAGCGTTCGCCGGCCGTCAAGGCCACGGACCATGTCGTTCCGGCTGAATAAGGAGGGCCGGAAAAATGGCAATTCTCGACAAACACAGGGTTCTTGAAAAGAACGTCACGCTTTTGGCCATCTTCGCCTTCCTGGTGGTGACCATCGGCGGCATCGTTCAGATCGCACCGCTTTTCTGGCTGGAAAACACGATCGAGGATGTGGACGGCATGCGCCCCTACACCCCGCTCGAACTGACCGGGCGCGACATCTATGTTCGTGAAGGGTGCTATGTCTGTCACAGCCAGATGATCCGCCCGATGCGTGACGAGGTCGAACGCTATGGCCACTACAGCCTCGCGGCGGAGTCGCAATATGACCACCCGTTCCAGTGGGGGTCCAAGCGGACCGGGCCGGATCTTGCCCGCGTCGGTGGCCGCTATTCGGATGACTGGCATGTGGATCACTTCCGTGACCCGCAATCGGTGGTGCCGGAATCGGTGATGCCGAAATACGCCTTCCTCGAACGTCAGTTGATCGATGGCGAATACATCGCCGATACCCTCAAGACGCATCGCTTCGTCGGGGTGCCCTATACTGACGAGATGATCGAGAATGCGCGGTCGGATTTCGCCGCGCAGGCCGATCCCGACAGCGATTTCGACGGGCTGCTGGATCGGTATGGCGACAATGTCAACGTGCGCAATTTCGACGGTCAGCCGGGCATTTCCGAGATGGATGCGCTGATCGCCTATATGCAGATGCTGGGCACCCTGGTCGATTTCTCGACCTTCGAGCACAGCGGCACACGGTAAGGGGGCGAGATGGAAACCTATACCTTTCTGCGACAGTTCGCCGATAGCTGGATGTTGCTCGCCCTGTTCACGTTCTTTGTCGGGATGGTCCTTTGGGTGCTGTTCCGGCCGGGAAGCACCGAGACCTATGAGGACGTGGCCAACATCCCGTTCCGGCATGAAGACAAGCCCGCCCCCGAGCGGCAGCCCGAGGAGTCGTGAGACATGGCCAAGCAACCTGAAAAGAAAAAAGACGAAGTTGAAACGACCGGCCACAGCTGGGATGGAATCGAGGAATACAACAATCCGCTGCCCAGGTGGTGGGTCTGGATATTCTACGCGACCATCATCTGGGGGGTCGGCTATACCATCGCCTATCCCGCATGGCCGGGCATCAACCAGGCGACTTCGGGGTTGTTGAACTGGTCGACGCGCGAAAACGTCGCCGACGAGATCGAGAGCTTTTCCGAACGCAACGCGCCCAAGAACACCGAGCTGGAAGAGGTCGAACTGGCCTCCTTCGTGGAGGAGGAGACCGACAGCGAGCTCTATTCCTATGCCCGGTCCTCGGGCGCGGCGCTCTACCAGACATGGTGCGCCCAGTGCCATGGCTCGGGTGCGGCCGGCGGGGTCGGTTATCCCAACCTTCAGGACGATGACTGGCTCTGGGGGGGTACGATCGAGGATATCCACACCACGATCCGGGTCGGTGTGCGCAATCCCGAGACCGACGAGGATTACGAGCGCGTTTCCGAAATGCCCGCTTTCGGCGCCGACGAGCTGCTTGGCGAAGAAGAGATCGAGCAGGTGGTCAACTATGTCATGTCGATGTCGGGTGAGCCCCGCGACGCTTCGCTGGTCGAGGCGGGAGAGGAGGTCTATCTCGACAATTGCGCCTCTTGTCACGGCGACGATGGCGAGGGTGACACCTTCCAGGGTGCGCCCAACCTTGCCGATGCGATCTGGCTCTATGGCGGGGATTACGAGACCATTCGCGAGACGGTGTGGAATTCGCGCTATGGCAACATGCCGCAATGGCAGGACCGCCTGAGCGATGCACAGATGCGCGCCCTTGCGATCTATGTCCACCAGTTGGGCGGCGGCGAATGAACAAAGAATTCCGGGGGCCTTGGCCCCCGGGATACGGCACCGGTCCTTCCGTCCTGTTCGCGCGTTTCCTGGAAGGCCGGTGCCACCCTGTTCAAGACAAGGTCACTGGCGTGACACGGCGACCGGAAGCCCCTGACTGACCGAGGGGATTTTCATGTCGGGCAAAAGGTCGCGGATGTGTTCCCTGCCAATTGATAACTATTAGATGCAGAATTTGATACAGGTCAAGGCCGCCTGTGATCGCTCCTGTGAAAAGGTGCATCATATGAGGTCAAGAAGTCCGGAGTGAACCCGTTGTCCCAAGCCGAACCACAACAGCTTTATGCCGCGCGCGAACCGGTCTTTCCCAAGAAGGTGTATGGAAACTTCCGCAACCTGAAATGGGTCATCATGGTCGTGACGTTGGGGATCTATTACGTCACGCCGTGGATCCGGTGGGACCGGGGGCCGAGCCTGCCGGACCAGGCGGTGCTGCTGGACCTGGCCAACCGGCGGTTCTATTTCTTCTGGATCGAGATCTGGCCGCACGAGTTCTATTTCATCGCCGGTCTTCTGGTGATGGCGGGGTTGGGTCTGTTCCTGTTCACCTCGGCGCTGGGCCGGGTCTGGTGCGGCTATACCTGCCCGCAAACGGTCTGGACCGACCTGTTCATCCTTGTCGAGCGCTGGATCGAGGGCGACCGCAACGCCCGGCTGCGCCTGCACCGTCAGAAGAAGTGGGATCTTCGCAAGGCGCGGCTGCGCTTGGGCAAATGGGCGACCTGGCTTTTGATCGCGATGGCGACCGGCGGGGCCTGGGTGTTCTATTTCGCGGATGCGCCGACGCTGTTTGTCGATCTCTTCACGCTCAACGCGCATCCGATCGCCTATACCACCGTGGCGATCCTGACCGGCACCACGTTCTTCTTCGGCGGCTTCGCGCGCGAACAGATCTGCATCTATGCCTGCCCCTGGCCGCGCATCCAGGCGGCGATGACGGATGAGGACACGCTGACCGTGGCCTATCGCGAATGGCGTGGCGAGCCGCGCAAGCATTCCGAAGCCGTCAAGGCCGGTGAGCCGCAAGGCGATTGCATCGACTGCATGGCTTGTGTCAATGTCTGCCCGATGGGGATCGACATCCGCAACGGCCAGCAGATGGAATGCATCACCTGCGCACTTTGCATCGACGCCTGCGACGAGGTGATGGAGAAGATCGGCAAGCCGCGCGGGCTGATCGACTACATGGCCTTCACCGACGAGGAACGCGAACGTGCCGGCAAGCCGCCCAAGCCGATCTGGCAGCATGTCTTCCGGCCGCGCACGATCCTCTATACCTCGCTGTGGTCGCTTGTCGGGGTGGCGCTTGTGGTGGCGCTGTTCATCCGCAGCGATATCGACATGACCGTCGCGCCGGTGCGCAACCCGACCTATGTGACCATGTCCGACGGGTCGATCCGCAACACCTACGAGATCAGGCTGCGCAACAAGCATGGCGAGGCACGGCCTTTCGTGCTTTCCGTGGCGGGGGATCCGGCGCTGAGTGTCGAAATCGAGGGCGCCGACGGGCAGACCGTGATGGTGCCTGCCGACACCGCCCTTCCGGTGCGGGCCTACGTGGTGGCGCCGGGCGGGTCGGTCCCGGCGCAAAGCGACCGGGTCGAGTTCCGATTCTGGGTCGAGGACGACATGAGCGGCGACCGCGCCTACAAGGACACTGTCTTCAACGGGAAGGAAAGCTGATGACCCGGGAACGCAAATTCACCGGCAAGCACATGGCGATCGTCTTTGTCGGGGCGTTCGGTGTGATCATCACCGTGAACCTCGTGATGGCCTATAGCGCGGTCAGCACCTTTCCGGGGCTCGAGGTCAAGAATTCCTATGTTGCCAGCCAGAAGTTCGATGAACGCCGCGCCGCGCAGGAGGCGCTCGGCTGGACGGTCTCGGCGCAGCAGGCCGACGGCGTGCTGACCCTGGAGATCACCGACGAGGCGGGCGCGCCGGTCGAGGTGCGGGAGTTGGACGTTCTCCTGGGCCGGCCCACCCATGTCAAGCAGGACAGCGAACCCGCCTTCGTGTTCAATGGCTCCGCCTATGTCGCGCCGGCGGAGCTTGATGACGGCAACTGGGATCTGCGCATGGTCGCTACCGCCGATGATGGCACCGAGTATCGCCAGCGCCTCAAGGTTCGCGTGAGCCGGTGAGGGCAGACCGATGACCGCCACGATGCGCCCCAACATCTCGGCCTGCCCGGCCTGTAGCGCGGCCCCCGCGGCCGAGGCGCTGGCCGAACAGGCGGCGCAAAAGGATGTGCGCATCGCCCTGTCGGTGCCGGGGGTGCATTGCGCGGCCTGTATCACCACCATCGAAAAGGCACTGGCGGCCCATCCCGGCGTCGAGAGCGCGCGGGTCAACCTGACCCTCAAGCGCGCCACGGTCGAGGCCGCCCCCGAGGTCATGCCCGAGGATCTCGTGCGCGTGCTGGAACACATCGGATACGAGGCGCACGAGCTTGATGCCGGCACGCTTTCGGCGACCGAGACCGACAGGGCCGGACGCGAATTGCTGATGCGGCTCGCGGTGGCGGGGTTCGCGTCGATGAACGTGATGCTGTTGTCGGTGTCGGTCTGGTCGGGGGCGGCGGATGCCACCCGCGACATGTTCCACTGGATCAGTGCTGCCATCGCCCTGCCGACCATAGCTTTTTCCGGGCAGCCATTCTTCCGCAATGCCTGGGCCGCGCTCAAGCACGGGCGGCTCAACATGGATGTGCCGATCACGCTGGCGATCGTGCTGGCGCTGGTCACGTCGCTTTGGGAGACATCGCTTTCGGGCAAGCACGCCTATTTCGACGCGGCGCTGGCGCTGACCTTTTTCCTGTTGGCGGGGCGCTATCTCGATCACCGCACGCGGGCGATCGCACGTTCGGCGGCCGAGGAACTGGCCGCGCTGGAGGTGCCCCGCGCCATCCGTGTCGAGGCGGGCGAGGAACGCCAGGTCGCGGTGTCCGAGCTTGCCGTGGGCGATCTGGTCCTTGTGCGGCCGGGCGGGCGGATGCCGGTGGATGGAGAGATCGTCGAGGGCCGGTCCGAGATCGACCGTAGCCTGCTGACGGGCGAGACGATCCCGGTCTATGGCGGGCCGGGGCAGGCGGTCTCGGCGGGAGAGGTCAACCTGACCGGGCCGTTGACCGTGCGCGCCACGGCGGTCGGCGAGGACACGTCGCTGCATCGCATGGCCGATCTGGTAGCGATCGCGGAATCGGGGCGCTCGCGCTATACCTCGCTGGCCGACAGCGCCGCGAAACTTTATGCGCCGGGGGTTCATATCCTCTCGGCGCTCGCCTTTGTCGGCTGGTATCTCTACACGTTCGACATGCGCACCGCGCTCAATATCGCGGCGGCGGTGCTGATCATCACCTGTCCTTGCGCGCTGGGCCTTGCCGTGCCCGCGGTGACGACCGCCGCCTCCGGGCGGCTCTTTCGGCGCGGGATGCTGATCAAGCATTCCACCGCGCTCGAACGGCTGGCACAAGTCGATACGGTGGTGTTCGACAAGACCGGCACCCTGACCGCGGGCACGCCCGAGGTGATGAACCTCGATCAGGTCACGAGCCGCGACATCGGGATCGCGCTGGCGCTGGCGCAGGGATCGTCGCATCCGCTTTCGGTCTCGCTGACCGCGGCGGCGCGCGCGGCGGGGTTCGATGCCGCAGAGGTCGAGGACATCACCGAGGTGCCGGGCTATGGCACGCGCGGGCGCTGGCAGGGGCGCGAGGTGCGCCTTGGCCGCGCGGCCTGGGTCGAGGCACCACGGCTCGCACGCACGGCGGCGTGGCTCAGGGTCGGCGATGAGAGCCCGCAGGCGTTCGAGTTCACCGACCGGCTGCGCGACGGGGCCGAGGCGGCCATCGTGGCGCTCAAGGACGCGGGCAAGGATGTCTACCTCATGTCCGGCGACAGCACCCCGGCGGTCGAGGACATGGCAAACCGCCTCGGGATTCCGCACTGGCTGGCCGAGGCGCTGCCCGCGGACAAGGCCGCGCGGGTGCAGGCCATGGCGGACGAGGGGCGGCATGTCCTGATGGTGGGTGACGGGCTCAACGACACGGCGGCGCTGGCGGCGGCGCATGTCTCGATCTCGCCGGCCAGCGCGCTCGATGCGGCACGGGTGGCCAGCGATATCGTGCTTCTGGGTGGCGATCTGAGCCCGATTGCCGACGCGGTGCGCACCGCCGGTTCGGCCGTGCGCCGGATCCGCGAGAATTTCCAGATCGCGACACTCTACAACGTGATTGCCGTGCCGCTGGCGGTGGCGGGCTTTGCCACGCCGCTGATTGCGGCCTTGGCGATGTCGGCCTCTTCGATTACGGTTTCGCTCAACGCATTGCGATTGAGGTGAGCGATGAATGTCCTGACGGTCCTGATCCCCATCTCCCTGATCCTTGGCGGGATCGGGCTCCTGTTCTTTGTCTTCACGGTGCGCAGCAACCAGTATGACGATCCCGAGGGCGATGCCCGGCGCATCCTGTCGGATCAATACGACGACAAACCCAAGCAATGATCCCGCTCATCCCGCACCGGTCAGGTGTGGTGCAGCGCGAAACCCGGCAGCGCGGCAAAATCGTCAAAGCGGAAGGCATGGGGCAGCGTCTCCACCGGCGCCTTGCGATAGCCACGGGTGAAAAGGGCAAAGGGCACGCCCGCGCGTTCGGCCGCTTCGGCGTCGATCTCGCTGTCGCCCACGTAAAGCCGCGCGTCATTGCCCAGCGTTTCGAAAGCGCGATGCAGCGGTGCCGGATCGGGTTTCTTCACGGGCAGGCTGTCGCCGCCCACGACCACGCCGAAGAACCGCTCCATGTCGAGCGCGCGCAGGATGTCGCGCGCCGGGGCTTCGGGCTTGTTCGTGCAGACGCCAAGCGCGAATCCGGCGTCGGCCAGCGTTTCCAGCGTCGCGATCATGTTGGGGTAGGGCCGGGTCAGATCGGCACTGGCCCGGCTGTAGAGATCGAGTGTCCGCCGCGTCAGTTCCTCGTGCTGTTCGGGGGCGAGGCCGCGCAGCCGCATCACCCGTTCAACGAGCACGGGCAACCCGTTGCCGATGAACGACACCACCGTGGGCAGGTCGAGCGGCGCAAGCCGCTCTGTCGCAAGCATCCGGTTGACCGCGGCCCTGATGTCCGGTGCGCTGTCGACCAGCGTGCCGTCAAGGTCGAAGACGATGGAAGTCACGCATCCGTCTTCCACTTGATCGAACAGCCCATCGAGGGGATCTGCTCGTCCGGCCCGTGGCCCGTTTCCGCGACAAGTTTCATCGCCTCGTAGAGATCGCGCCGCAGGTCCGGCGGCCCGGCCTCGCTGCGGCTGGCATCGAGCCGCCCGCGATACTGCAATTCCCCTTCCGCGTTGAAGCCGAAGAAGTCGGGCGTGCAGGCGGCATCATAGGCGCGCGCCACGTCCTGGGATTCATCGTAGAGGTAAGGGAAGGGATAGCCCTCTTCCTTCATCTTCTCGAAACTGTCGGCAGGATAGGCCGCGGCGTCGTTCGACGAGATCGCCGCCACCCCGATGCCCAGCTTTTCAAGGTCACGCGCATCGCGGATGATCCTGTCCTTCACGGCCTTCACATAGGGGCAGTGATTGCAGATGAACATGATGAGCGTGCCCCTGGGTCCTGACACGTCGGCAAACGAATGGGTCTTTCCATCGACGCCCGGAAGGGAGAAGTCCGGGGCCTTCCATCCGAAATCGCAAGCCGGGGGTGTGGCTGCCATGATGCTTCTCCTTATGCTGCTTGCCGTGCGCTCTCGGCGGCGTCACGAATCGCGCGCATGTTATCACCGTAAGCGTCGGGATTCGCGACCGACCCGCCCTTGAAGACCGCCGATCCGGCAACGAGGACATCCGCCCCCGCCGCCGCGACCAGCGGCGCGGTTTCCGGCGTCACGCCGCCGTCGATCTGGATATGGATCGGCCGATCGCCGATCATCTGCCGGATCTTGCGGGTTTTCTCGACGCCCGAGTGGATGAACCTCTGCCCGCCAAAGCCGGGGTTCACGGTCATCACCAGCACCATGTCGCACAGGTCGAGCACATCGACGATCGCCTCGGCCGGAGTGCCGGGGTTGAGGCTCACACCCGCCATCCTGCCCGTCGCCTTGATCGCCTGCAAGGTGCGGTGGATATGCGGCCCGGCCTCGACATGCGCGGTGATCATGTCGGCGCCTGCCTCGGCATAGGCCTCGATGTAAGGATCGACCGGCGCGATCATCAGGTGCACGTCCATGAAGGTTTTCACATGCGGGCGGAACGCCTTGACCGCGGGCGGGCCGAAAGTGAGGTTCGGCACGAAATGCCCGTCCATCACATCGACATGCACCCAATCGGCCCCCTGTGCCTCGATCGCCTGGATCTCGCGTCCGAAATCGGCGAAGTCAGCGCTCAGGATCGAGGGTGCGATCTTGATGGAACGGTCAAAGCTCATGGCCCTTGTCTCCTTGTCTGCGGGGCGGGGACTGCGCCCGCCATCTCTCACGGGTCGAGCGACCCGGTCTCATAGCGTCGGGCCATTTCATCCAGTTCGATCACCTTGATCTTGCTGGCATTGCCCGCCGTGCCGAAGCGTTCGAGCCGGTCGGCGCAGAGCTTTTCCATCTCCTCCATCGCGGGGATCATGAACTTGCGCGGGTCGAACTCCCTGGGTTTTTCCTGCGCCACCTTGCGGAAGGTTCCGGTCAGCGCCATGCGGTTGTCGGTGTCGATATTGACCTTGCGCACGCCCGACTTGATGCCGCGCTCGATCTCCTCGATGGGCACGCCATAGGTCTGGGGCATCTCGCCGCCATACGCGTTGATCAGGTCTTGCAGGTATTGCGGTACGCTCGACGAGCCATGCATCACAAGGTGCACGTTCGGGATCTTGGCGTGAATCTCTTCGATCCGCTTGATCGCCAGCGTCTCGCCGGTGGGTTTCTGGCTGAACTTGTAGGCCCCGTGGCTGGTGCCGCAGGCAATGGCCAGCGCGTCCACCCTGGTCAGCTTCACGAACTCCGCCGCCTCGTCGGGGTCGGTCAGAAGCTGATCGTGCGACAGCTTGCCGGTGGCACCCGATCCATCCTCCTCTGCCGCCTCTCCTGTTTCCAGCGAGCCCAGAACGCCCAGTTCGCCCTCGACGCTGGCCCCGACCCAATGTGCCATGCGCGCCACGCGCGCGGTGATATCGACGTTGTAGTCCCAGTCGGCGGGCGTTTTCATGTCGGCTTCGAGCGATCCATCCATCATCACGCTAGTGAAGCCATGCCTGATCGCCGAAAGGCACGTCGCCTCGTTGTTGCCGTGGTCCTGATGCATGCAGAGCGGGATATGCGGATACATCTCGGACAGGGCCTGGATCATGTGCTTGAGCATGATGTCACCGGCATAGGCGCGTGCCCCGCGGCTGGCCTGCATGATCACCGGCGCGTTCGTCTTGTCGGCCGCGCGCATGATGGCGAGGCCCTGTTCCATGTTGTTGATGTTGAATGCGGGCACGCCATAGCCCTGTTCGGCGGCGTGATCGAGAAGTTGTCTGAGCGTAATGAGTGCCATTGTCTGTCCCTGTCGTCATGCAGCAATTTCGGTCGGCCTTCCCGGAAACGGGCCCCGGGGCCGAGGATACATGGATGAAGCCATCCGTCACACCCGCATGAATTAACGCCGATGCAAGCGTTTCGCCACCGGCAACCGACAGCGCATCGCCAATTCTTGCCGAATCTGCCGTTGCCGGGCATTGGCCCCTGTTTCCGGGCGGATGACTTCGGGCAGGCGCGAACGCCCAAATCGCGGGGTGGCGGCTGCGCCAACCGCCCCGGCCCTAATGCTCCGGCAGGTCGTGATAGCGCGCCACGCGATCGACCAGTTCGGGCGGTCCGAAAACAAGGGGCGTGCGCGCGTGCAGCGCCCCGGCGCTCTGGTCGAGGATCGGCGCGCGACCATCCGTGGCCCTGCCCCCGGCCTGTTCGATCAGAAAGGCAATGGGCGCACATTCATAGACCATGCGCAGGCGCCCGTTCCCGTATCCCGGGCGCGCATCGCCGGGATAGAGGAACACGCCGCCCCGGCTCAGGATGCGGTGGGCCTCGGCCACGAGGCTGGCCACCCAGCGCATGTTGTAGTTCCGGTCGGCGGGCCCGGTCTCGCCGGCCAGGCAGTCGTCGATGAAGGCACGCACCGGCCGCGACCAGTGGCGATAGTTCGAGGCGTTGATCGCGAATTCGCTCGACTTGTCGCCGATGCGCATCCTGTCCCGGGTCAGGATGAACCGGCCGCTTTCGGGATCGAGCGTGAACATCATCGTGCCATCGCCGAATGTCACGACAAGCGCCGTGGACGGTCCGTAGATCACGTATCCGCCTGCCATCTGATCGCGCGCCTTGCGCAGGAAGCTGGCCTCGGCGTCCTCCTCGGCCTCGAAAATCGAGAAGATCGTGCCGATGGAAACATTGACATCGATATTGGAGGACCCGTCCAGCGGGTCGATGGCCAGCGCGTAGCGGCCCGCGGGGTTCAGTTCCTCGACGTCTTCCTGTTCCTCGCTGGCATAGAAGCGCACATCGGTTGCGGCGAGCGCGTCCATGAACATCTCGTCGGCCATGACGTCGAGCGCCTTTTGCTGGTCGCCATCGGTGTTCTCTCCGACCCCGGCACCCAGCGCCCCGGCCAGCGGGCCCCTGGCGATGATCCGGGCCACGTCGCGCGACACCGTGCAGAGCGCCGAGACGATCGGCAAGAGCCCGGCCGGAATCCGATCCGATGAAATGATCTCGGCAGCATCCGTCATCTTTCCCTCCGTCACCTGCTTTCCGGGTTGCTCGCGGTCGGTATTTCAGAAAGGGCGCGTCGATGGAACTCCATAATGGACATGCCGGGCCAGTCCGGACCCGCGCGCCCGACCTCTGGTGGCGAACGCGAAGTCGCGCGCCATGCCGTGGCCCGGGCGCCGCGCCGGTTTACGGCACGAGAACGATCTTGCCCGTGGCGCCGCGTCCCAGCACCCGTTCGAGGACCTTGGGTGCGTCCTTGAGCGGGTAGCGCCCCTCGATCATGGGCTTCACCTTGCCCTCGGCATACCAGCCGAACAGCTCTTTCATGTTGTCGGCATAGACCTCGGGTTCATGCATGGTGAAGTTGCCCCAGAAGACGCCGACAACGCTGTATTCCTTGACCAGGGTGAGGTTGACGGGAAGCTTCGGGATCTCGCCCCCGGCAAAGCCGATGACCAGAAGGCGACCGTTGCGGCCCATGAACCGGCTGGCCGCGTGAAAGGCATCGCCGCCCACCACGTCATAGCAGACATCCGCCCCCTTGCCGCCGGTCAGTTTCTTGACCTCGTCCTTGAGGTTGTCATAGCCGATCACCTCGTCCGCGCCGGCCTCTTGCGCCAGCTTGCGTTTCTCTTCGCTCGAGGCCACGCCGATCACCCGTGCGCCCATGATCTTGCCGATCTGCACCGCCGCGATCCCGGTCGCGCCGGATGCACCGAACACCACGAGTGTTTCGCCGGGCTGCAAATTCGCGCGTTGCTTGAGTGCATGGTGCGAGGTGCCATAGGCCACCATGAGGGCGCAGGCATCGGCCGCATCCATGCCCTGTGGCATCACGAAGCACTGGTTGGCTGGCATCGTCACCTTCTCGGCATAGCATCCGAGCCCGCCCTTGCCGGCGACGCGATCCCCGGGTTTGAACCCGCTCACACCCTCGCCCACGGTTTCGACCGTGCCAGCCGCTTCCATCCCCGGGGTGAACGGGGTTTCGGGTTTCATCTGGTAAAGCCCCTGCACCAGGAGCCCGTCCGGATAATTCACGCCCGCGGCCTCGACCTTGATCAGGATCTCGCCCTTGCCGGGTTCTGGGTCGGGCAACTCGCCGTATTCGAGATCGTCGAGTGGTCCGAATGCCCTGCAGATGATCGCCTTCATGTGCCTTGTCTCCCTGTCGCCCCTGTTACGCCCGATCCAGCCTAGGCAGCCCGGGGTATGCGCGACAACCCCCGCGCCCTGCAAATGCCGGAACGTCATCAAATGCCGGAACGTCATTTTCCGCAATTTCCGCGGCTGCCTTGAATTTGCTTTCGAATCCCCCTTGTTGGGCCTAGTTTCGCGAAACGACGTAAACAGGGAGAGAGAACCCCATGCTTGGCATGATGATGCAGCGCCCGTTGCTGATCAGTGACATACTGACCTACGCCGCCGAAATGCACCCAGATGGCGAGATCGTTTCCGCCCGCACGGAAGGTGACATTCACCGCCAGACCTATGCCCAGACCGCGGGTCGCGTGGCGCAGCTGGCCAACGCGCTGGGTGCGCGCGGTATCGAGATCGGGGATCGCGTGGCGACGCTTGCCTGGAACGGCTATCGCCATTTCGAGCTTTATTACGCCGTGTCCGGGATGGGTGCGATCTGTCATACCATCAACCCGCGGCTGTCGGCCGAACAGCTGATCTATATCGTGAATCACGCCGAAGACAGGATGTTGTTCGTCGACACGACCTTCGTTCCGATCCTGGAGGCGGTGAAAGAGCATCTGCCCTCGGACATGACCTATGTCATCATGACCGACCGGGCGCATATGCCCGAGAACAGCCTGAATGCGCTGTGCTACGAGGAAATTCTGGCCGAGCAGCCGGATACGATTCAATGGCCCGAGCTTGACGAGAACACCGCCGCGGGCCTGTGTTATACCTCGGGCACGACGGGCCATCCCAAGGGCGCGCTCTATTCCAACCGCTCGACCGTGCTTCACGCGCTTTACGTCGCGATGGCCCTGGGGGTCAGCCTTCCGCAAGAGTCCAAGATCCTGCCCGTGGTTCCGCTCTTTCACGTGAACGCATGGGGGCTGCCCTATTTTGCACCGTTGATGGGCCATTCGCTGATCATGCCGGGCGGGGCGCTTGATGGGCCGTCGCTGTTCAAGCTGATGGACAGCGAAGGGGTCAATTCGGCCTGGGGTGTTCCGACCGTCTGGATGGGCCTGATGGGCGAGATCAAGAACCAGGGCCGCAAGCCCGAGGGCTTTGGCCACGTGGTTGTCGGCGGCTCCGCGGCGCCGCGCTCGATGATCGAGAATTTCGAGAAGATGGATGTGTCTGTGGTTCACGCCTGGGGCATGACCGAGATGTCGCCCATCGGCACGCATGGCACCATGCCGAAATGGGTCGAAGACCTTCCGTTCGAGCAGATGATCGACAAGAAGGCGACGCAGGGGCGCCGCGTCTTCGGTGTCGAACTCAAGATCTTGGACGAAGAGGGCAATCGCCTGCCGCATGATGGCAAATCCGCCGGGGAGCTTTACGTGCGGGGCAATGCCATCATCTCGGGATACTTCAAGAACGAGGAAGCCAGCAAGGAGGCCATGGACGCCGAGGGCTGGTTCGGGACGGGTGACATTGCCACGATCACGCCCGACGGGTTCCTGTGCATTCAGGACCGTGCCAAGGACCTGGTGAAATCCGGCGGCGAGTGGATTTCCTCGATCGACCTGGAAAATGCGGCGATGTCGCATCCCGGCGTCGCCAACGCGGCCGTGATCGCCGTGCCGCATCCGAAATGGGACGAGCGGCCGGTTCTTGTCGCCGTTGCGGCGGGTGAGGAGAAGCCGGGGCTCGACGAGCTTCATGCCCACATGTCGGAGCATTTCGCCAAGTGGCAATTGCCGGACGACGTGATCTGGGTTGACGAATTGCCGCTGACGGCCACCGGCAAGGTGTCGAAACTGACGCTGCGCAACAACCTGGGCGATTACCAGCTTCCAGACCTGCGCTGAACGGCAAGCGGTGCCGGGCCCCGAACGTGGCGGGCCCGGCGGACGCGGATGGCTGGACCTGGCTCAGACGGCCCTGAACGCGTCGATCTCGGGCAGGTAATGTTCGACCAGCCCCTCGCCGATGTCGTGCCACAGCCCATGCAGCGAAAGGTGATCGGATTCGACCTCGCTTTTCACGAAAGGGAAGGTCATCAGGTTTTCGAGCGACACCAGAACGGCCTGTTTTTCAAGGGCCTGCATGCGTTCCTGTTCCGGCATGTCCTTGATCCGTTCATAGCCCGGGCGCAGTATGTCGAGCCAGCGACCCAGAAAACTGGTCTTTTCCTCGAGCTCCGGCGCGTGGCCGGCGCACATGTCGTGGCAGCCCTTTGCGCCCCCGCAACTGGAATGCCCGATGACGATGACATGCGCGACCTTGAGGGCGGTCACGGCAAATTCGACGGCGGCGGAGGTGCCGTGCTGCTGGCCGTCGGGCTGATAGGGCGGGACGAGGTTGGCGATGTTGCGATGAATGAAGAACTCGCCCTGATCGGCGCCGAAGATCGACGTGACATGCACCCGCGAGTCACAGCATGAAATGACCATCGCGCGGGGGTGCTGACCTTCGTCCGCGAGGCGATGATACCACGCCGCGTTGTCCTTGTAGGTCGTTGCCTTCCAACCGTGGTAACGATTGGCGAGGTAAGACGGCAAAGGCTTCGCATTGTGCATAAGGGCGTCCATGCAGAGTTGATCCTGGAAGTCGTTCCTGCGTTCAATAGTCGGTATTCTTGAAGAATTCGAGGGAAATCGCGGGGCGGGATAAACCTTTTGGGAACCGCGAACGCGCATCTTTTCCGCACGCCGTGGGGGCGTGGAAGAATGAGGGTGAGATGTTGGAAATGGTTGCAGTTCTGGCAAGGAATGAAGCGATTCAACTGGATTCCGAGAAATTGGCCGACCTTTATCGCCAGCTTGGCGACAATGCCGCGGAGGATGTGGTCTGTCGTGCGATGGAAGAGCTTGCGCTGCGCCTTGCGCATACCGAAAAGCTCTATCGCGGGCAGGATCGTCAGGAAATGCGCAGGAGCGCGCGCCTGATCATCGCCATAGCCGAGCAGGTGGGCATGGATCTCCTCTCAAGGGTTGCGGGTGATGTCACCGTCTGTATCGACCAGCGGGACGAGGCGGCGCTGGCCGCGGTCCTGTCGCGGCTCGTCCGGATCGGCGAGCGTTCCCTGACCGAGGTCTGGGATTTGCGGGATCTTTCGATCTGAGCGATTGCAAGGCTTGCAGGCAGACTGGAAGGGGATAGGCTGGCCGCTGAGTCCCTGACCAAGGAGTGCCATCATGCCCATGAGTTTCGCAACCGATCACGGCGACGCCATTCCCCTGCACGTGGTCGAGCGGGATGCACTGGAGGGCTGGTTGAGCGAACAGCCGCCGCGCGCCGCGACATGGGTGCAGGCCACCGGGTTCAAGGCGGAACTGGGGCAGGTCGCGATCGTTCCGGCCGAGGATGGCGGCATCGCCGCCGCAGCCGTTGGTTACGGGGACGCGGCGGCGCGCAGGCGGGGCCGGTTTCACCTTGCCGGGGCCGCGGCGAAACTGCCCGAGGGGAGTTACAGGCTTGTAACCGACCTGGAGGGTGAGGCGCTGGAGACCGAGGCACTGGGGTGGTTGTTGGGGGCCTATGTTTTCGACCGCTATGCCAAGGCAAGTGGCACGAAGGCGCGGCTGGTGGCACCCGCAGGCATGGACGCCGGGCGCGTCGAGACCATCGCCGAGGGCGAGGCGCTGACCCGTGACCTGATCAATACGCCCGCCAGTGACATGGGGCCGGTCGCGCTCGAAGCGGCCTGTGTCGATCTGGCGGGCAAGCATGGCGCCAGCATCGACGTGATCCGTGGCGAGGCTCTTGTCGAGCAGAATTTCCCGATGATTCATGCGGTTGGCCGGGCCAGCGATCAGGCGCCGCGCCTCGTTGACATGCGTTGGGGCGATGCGGGGCCGAAACTGACGCTTGTTGGCAAGGGCGTGTGTTTCGACACTGGCGGGCTCAACCTCAAGCCCGGCGCGTCGATGGGACTGATGAAAAAGGACATGGGCGGGGCGGCCACGGTGATGGGGCTGGCGCAGATGATCATGGCGCTGGGCCTGCCGGTGCAGTTGCGGATGCTGATCCCGGCGGTCGAGAACGCGGTGAGCAGCAACAGCTTTCGCCCCGGTGACATCCTGACCAGTCGCAAGGGGCTCACGGTCGAGATCAACAATACCGATGCCGAGGGGCGGCTGGTGCTGGCCGATGCGCTGGCCCTTGCCAGCGAGGACTCGCCCGACCTCATGCTGTCGATGGCGACATTGACCGGGGCGGCGCGGGTGGCGGTGGGGCCGGACCTTGCGCCCTATTACACCGATGACGATGCGCTTGCCGCGGCGCTGGATGCGGCGGCGTGCAGGGTGGCCGATCCGGTCTGGCGCCTGCCGTTCTGGACACCTTACGAGTCGATGATCGAGCCGGGGATCGCGGACCTTGACAATGCGCCCTCGGGCGGGTTCGCCGGGTCGATCACCGCGGCGCTTTTCCTGCGCAGGTTTGCAGGGGAAACAACACGTTACACGCATTTCGACATTTACGGCTGGAACCCGACCGGCGCCCCCGGGCGACCCAAGGGCGGGGTCGGCATGGGCGCGCGCGCGGTGCTGGAAGCGCTGCCCGGGGTTCTGGGCCTGTGATGAAGCAGCGGCAGGTCGCGGTTCCGGTGGTCGATCTGCTCGATGCGCCGGAGGGGCGGCGCGCGCGGCAGGTGGTGATGGGCCAGCATGTCGAGATTCTGGAGAATGGCGACGGCTGGTGCCATGTGCGGGCGCTGGCGGACGGGTATGTCGGATACCTGTGCAGCAGCACGCTCGGTAAGGCCGAAGAGGTGACGCATCGGGTCACGGCGCGGAGCACGCATCTTTATCCCGAAGCCGACTTCAAGACGCGCGAGACCGCGGCGCTGAGCCATGGCAGCCGTCTTGCCGTTCTGCGCGAGGAGGGGCGTTTTTTCGAGACACGGAAAGGGTTTGTGCCAAAGGCGCATGTTGCGCCGCTCGATCCGCCCGAACGTGATCCGGTGGCGGTGGCCGCGCGGTTCGAGGGGACGCCCTATCTCTGGGGGGGCAATTCGGGTTTCGGCATCGACTGTTCCGGACTGGTGCAGGCGGCGTGTCTGGCTTGCGGGATCGACTGTCCGGGGGATAGCGGGATGCAGGCCGAGGCGCTGGGCCGGGAGATCGGGCCGGGCGAGGCGTTGCGGCGCAACGACCTGTTGTTCTGGAAGGGGCATGTCGCCTGGGTGGTGGACGAAGCGACCCTTCTGCATGCCAACGTGTTTCACATGGCGGTGGCCGTGGAGGGGTTGGGCGAGGCGATCACCCGTATTGAGGCGCAGGGCGATGGGGCCGTTACCGCGCGGAAAAGATTGGAGATTTTCGAATGAGCGATGCGTTTTTCCACCCCGTAAGCGGTTTCGATCTGCCGCGTTTCGCAGGCATTCCGACCTTCATGCGGCTGCCGCATGTGCCACACGGACATGCGCGGTTCGAGGAGGTCGAAATCGGCCTTGTCGGCGTGCCGTGGGACAGTGGCACGACGAACCGGCCGGGGCCGCGCCATGGGCCGCGACAGTTGCGCGATGCATCAACGATGATCCGGGCACAGCATCCGCTGTCCGGTCTGCGCCCCTTCGAGGCGGTCAATTGTGCCGATCTGGGTGATGTGGGCCCCAACCCGGCGGATATTTCCGAATCGATGGAGAGGATAACAGCCTTTTATGACCGGATCCTTGACGCCGGGATCGTGCCCCTGACCGCGGGGGGCGACCACCTGACGAGCCTGCCGATCCTGCGCGCGGTGGCCATGGAGAAACCGGTGGGGCTGGTGCAGTTCGACAGCCATACCGATCTTTATCGCGGCTATTTCGGGGGCACGATGTATACCCACGGCACCCCGTTCCGCCGCGCGGTCGAAGAGGGACTGCTCGATCCCAAGCGCATGGTCCAGGTCGGCATCCGGGGCACGATTTATGACAGCGAGGACATGGATTTCGCCCGTGCCAACGGTATCCGCATCATCACGATCGACGAGTTTTTCGCCCGTGATATCAATGACGTAATGCGCGAGGTGCGCGAGATCGCGGGGACCGGCCCGACCTATGTGACCTATGATATCGACTTTGTCGATCCGACCTTCGCGCCGGGTACCGGAACGCCCGAAGTGGGCGGGCCGAATTCCTACCAGGCGCTGCAGGTGGTGCGTGGTCTGGAGGGGCTTGATATCGTGGGGGCGGACATGGTCGAGGTCTCGCCGCCCTTTGACGCATCGGGCGGAACGGCGTTTTTGGGCGTGTCGATCATGTTCGAACTGCTGTGCCAGATCGTGCAATCGCGGCAGAAAGGTTAACGCCGCAACAGGGCCGGAATCCCGGGGGGTGACTTCCGGCTGCTGCCCGGCTGCCAGGCGTATGACATGCGCAAGGGCGTGGTTGCGGGGTGGAGGACGTTAACGGGGCGTTCGGTATCGGGTTTGCGCGGCCTTGCGGCGCGGTGCATGGTCGGGGCCGAGGATGAGTATTTGTGCCAAGAAAGAGGGCAAGGGGCCTGATCCTTGCCTGAGACGCGGCGTGATCGAACGAGGGAGGAAGCACATGTCCAATGATCCCCTGCTGCAACCCTATCGGCTGGGTCATCTTACGCTGAAGAACCGGATCATGACCACGGCGCATGAACCGGCCTATGCCGAGGACGGAATGCCCAAGGCGCGCTACCGGGCCTATCACGAGGCGCGGGCGAGGGCGGGGCTTGCGCTGGCGATGACGGCCGGTTCGGCCAGCGTGAGCCGCGACAGCCCGCCCGCGTTCAACAATATCCTCGCGTGGAAGGACGAGGTCGTGCCGTGGCTGCGCGAGTTGACCGACGCGCTGCACGCGCATGGCTGTGCGGTGATGATCCAGCTCACCCACCTCGGTCGCAGGACCGGCTGGAACAAGGGGGATTGGCTGCCCTCGCTCGCACCGGGGCCGCACAAGGAACCGGCGCATCGCGCCTTTCCCAAGGTGATGGAGGATTGGGACATCGCCCGCGTGATCGCGGATTTCGCCGATGCCGCCGAGCGGATGAAGGCGGGCGGCATGGACGGGATCGAGCTTGAAGCCTATGGCCATCTGCTCGAACAGTTCTGGTCGCCGCTGACCAACCGGCTCGAGGGGGAATACGGGCTGGGTGGTATCGAAAGCCGTATCCGTTTCTCGATGGAGGTGGTCGAGGCGATCCGCAAGCGGGTGGGCCCCGATTTCCTGATCGGGCTGCGCTATACCGCGGACGAGGATGCGCCGGGGGGCACCACGCCCGAGGAGGGGCTGGAGATCGCGCGGGCGTTCCGCGACAGCGGGATGGTCGATTTCCTCAACGTGATCCGGGGGCGGGTGCATACCGACCCGGCACTGACTAGGGTGATCCCGGTGCAGGGCATGAAAAGCGCGCCGCATCTCGATTTCGCCGGTCGGGTGCGGGCCGAGATCGGGATGCCGACGTTTCACGCCGCGCGCATCCCCGACGTGGCCACCGCGCGGCACGCGGTGCAGGCGGGGCTTCTCGACATGGTGGGGATGACGCGGGCGCATATGGCCGACCCGCTGATCGTGCAGAAGATCAGGGAGGGCCGCGAGGATGACATCCGACCCTGTGTCGGCGCGACCTATTGCCTTGACCGGATCTATGAGGGCGGCGAGGCGCTCTGTATCCACAACGCCGCCACGGGGCGCGAATTGTCGATGCCGCAGGTGATCGCTCCCGCTCAGACGCGCCGTCGTGTCGTCGTCGTGGGGGCCGGGCCGGGGGGATTGGAAGCCGCGCGGGTGGCCGCGGAGCGCGGTCACGAGGTGACCGTCATCGAGGCCCAGCCGGACCCGGGCGGACAGGTGCGCCTCTTGGCCCGACACCCACGGCGGCGCGAGATGATCGGGATCATCGACTGGCGCATGGCGCAATGCGCGGCGCGCGATGTTGCGTTCCGGTTCAACACATGGGCCGAGGCCGAGGACGTCACGGCGCTTGACCCCGACGTGGTGCTGGTGGCGACGGGGGGGCTGCCCAATACCGTCCTGCTCGAACAGCGCGAGGAACAGGACCTGGCCGTGACCGCCTGGGACGTGATTTCCGGTGACGTGAAACCGGCCGGGCGGGTGCTGATCTTCGACGAGAGCGGGGATGCACCGGGACTGATGGCGGCCGAGATCGCGGCCGAGGCGGGGGCCGAGGTCGAGGTGATGACCCCCGACCGGACCTTCGCGCCCGAGATCATGGGCATGAACCTGTCGCCCTATCTGGCGGCGCTGCAGCCGAGGGGCGCGGTTCTGACCGTGGCGCGGCGGCTTTTGGGGATCGCGCGGGATGGCAACCGCCTGCGCGCGCGGATCGGCACGGACTACAGCGATTTCACCGAGGAGCGGCACTTTGACCAGGTGGTGGTGAATTACGGCACCCTGCCGATGGACGCGCTCTACCATGATCTCAAACCGATGAGCCGCAACCTCGGCGCGGTGGATTACGAGGCGCTGGTCGCCGGAACGCCGCAGGTGGTCGAGCGTAACCCGGAGGGTCGTTTCCGTCTCTACCGGATCGGCGACGCGGTCAGCGCGCGCAACATACACGCGGCGGTTTACGATGCGTTGCGGTTGGTGAAAGACATCTGAATGGTGGCACATGGGGTGCGGCCCTGAAAGGGAGGTGCAACGATGCTTGCGGTGATATTCGAACTCTGGCCCGCCGAGGGGCGCAAGGAAGATTACCTTGATCTGGCTGCGGCGCTGCGCGACGAGCTCAAGCGCCAGGATGGGTTCATCTCGATCGAACGGTTCGAGAGCCTGTGCGAGCCGGGCAAGCTTCTGTCGGTGTCGTTCTGGCGCGACGAGGAAAGCCTTGCGGCGTGGCGCAATCGCCCGCGCCACCGTGACGCGCAAAGCGCGGGTCGGGCCGGGGTTCTGGCCGACTATCGTTTGCGGGTGGCGCATGTGCTGCGCGACTACGGCATGAACGAACGCAAAGAGGCCCCGTCTGACAGTCGCATGGCCCATGACGGGCCCGCGTAGAAAAGGCCGGACGGGTGGCTTCATCCCCTTGCCAAAGCGGGCGGCATTCTGTAATCGGCATCGACACGGACGGAGTGTAGCTCAGCCTGGTAGAGCACTGTCTTCGGGAGGCAGGGGCCGGAGGTTCGAATCCTCTCACTCCGACCAATGGTTCCAATAGCTTAGCTCGCCTCTGCGGATGTGATTACTGCTACGGCAAGCACATGATAAGCGCGGCAGGGGCGAATCCAGAGTCCGTGGTGACCGGTTCAGTGGTTCCGGCATGATCGCCACCATAGCTGCGCGAAACGCTGCCTGTTGCCCATTTCCCGGAAAAGGCACAACCTCTGGCTGGCATGGCATTTCCGGCGCCGCAATCGCTGCTTTGATGCTCTTCATGAATGCCACGACAAGCGGCGCCTTGTTGTCCTTCAGTGGCGCTGCCAGCGAGGGGATGCTTGCGGCATGGATGGCTTTCCGCTCTGATCGGGACAGCCAGATCGGCGTTGGATGCCCGATTTCCGACTTCAGGAACAAAAGCAAACCGATAGGTGTATTCCGTTCTGTGAGTGATGCGGATGTCGGGCATGGTCAACGCTTGCGGGGGCGGCCGTCACCCGCGGGCACAGCCGATTTCCACACCACCGATCCCTTGCAGCGTGAGCAGATGCGTTCTCCGAACCCTTCGCTTTGGAAGATGGTCTTGCAACGCAGGCAGGTGCGTTTCGTTGCAATATCGCCAGCGGCTCTTTTGGGTGTGAAGATCTCCGAATGGATTTTGGTCATGGTTTGCGCTCCTTGCGCCTGGTCAGCCGGGTGAATGTTGGTAGATGAATGCCCAGCGTTTCGGGCGCCGGGGATGTTGCCAAACTCGCGGTGGCTTTCGGGTCTGTTTCTTCTGTCCAGACCCGGAAACCGGTCATGGTTGCCGATCCGAAGGTTTGTGTCAGGGGCACATCGGCGGCATCGCGGCCCCGCGCGACGAGAAACCGTGCGAAGCGGGGCGCGTTGTTGCGCGGGTCGAAAATGTGCCATTGGCCATCGAGGTAAAACTCCATCCAGGCGGCGAAATCACCGGTCGGATGGGGCAGCGGCTCGCCGATATCGCTCAGGTAACCGGTGCAATAGCGCGCGGGTATATTCATGCAGCGGCACAACGCGATCGCCAGATGCGCGAAGTCGCGGCACACGCCCACGCCCTCGGCAAGCGTCTGCGAGGCAGTGCGCGTGGCCTTTGCGTGGTGATAGCCAAAGGTCACATGGGCCTGAACGAAGTCGCAGATTGCCTGGACGCGCGCCCAGCCGGTCGGACCCTTGTCAAAGATCTGCCAAGCCTGTTCGGACAACAGATCGGTGTCGCAATAGCGGCTTCCCAACAGATAGACGAGAGTGTCGAAGGGCAGATCCTGCACCTCATGCTGGCGCGCCTCTGGTGCCACCGGGTCGGGCAGCCCGGAATCACGAAAGACCCCGTTCGTGGACAGCATGAAATCCCCTGCCGGGGCGACCATGCGTATGCACCAGTTGCCAAAGCCGTCCCGGTAGCCTTCGACCGGGACGCCGGGAGCAAGGACAAGGCCATCCTGCCGGAGCAGATCGCTGAAACGGGACTGATGGACCGTCAGCATCGCAATAAGCGGTGTCGGTTGTGGAAAATGGAAGTCGAGACGGCATCCGAGGCTGATCAACATGGCCCGTATTCCCGGCAGAGGAGGGGCATGCCGTCCTTGATTGCGGTTGGATGATGTAACGCCACGCCCTTTATGAGACCTCCTGTGAAACCACATGCCGTTGCGGCATACCTTCATTCTCTGCGACCCGGACGGCAGCGGCGACCTGCCGATCCTGTTTTTGGCTGGTTGCGGCTGCCGCCATGATCGCCACCAGTGTCGGGACAGCCTGCAAGGTTGCCTTGCGCGTAGATCTGGCGGATTTCGGCTTCCGAGACCCGGTCGGCCATCATCACGAGCCGGATCATGGGATCGGCCAGCATTTCCTCGACAAGGAAATCAACCAGTGCGTTGGCGGGCTGTCCGTCGCGGGTCAAGGCATGATCCAGCGCGGAAAGCGGTACGGTCAGGTTGCGTGACAGGCCCGGATGAGACCTGCGCGCGTGCAACTGCACCATCACAGAAGCCTTCCACCGTTCCGGGTTCAGGTGATCCGGCGGTGCCTGGATTTCCGTTTCGAGATCGTAGTCGCCGGCTGGCAGCAACCCGTCAAGGCCCGAAATCCTGAACGGTTTCGCGAATGAGACCGTTGTCTTGAAAATCGGGTCGGTCATTTGCGTCCTTTCGTTTCGGTGTGAGTGTGTGGATCGGCCAAGGACAGCCGACAGGCATTCGCCGCGTCACCTTGAACGTGGGCTGGCCGATGCGACCGCAGTGACAGCGTGTTCGTGCGCGGTGTAGTCACCGTGCCAGACGCCACCGATCGTGACGACCCAGATACCGTTGCGTTCGTGAATCTGTCCGTTTTCAGGGGCTGGGCCATGGTCCGATGTCAAGTTGGCGGCGTCGAAAGGCGAAGGCGCCGAACGCAAGCGGGCGTTTACCCACCTGGCGGCGCGGAACACCCATAGACAGAAGCCGGAGGTGCCCACGCGGCGCGCAGGTTTTTCGGCATTGTCACGCTTGGTCTCTTTTGGCATCGGTCCTCTCGGCTTGGGTCGGGATCAACTGGTTGGCAGGTCGAGCGCCGTCAGGCGCGCGGCTGCGAGAGTGCGGTCAGGCGATGACATTTCGGGCAAGGTGGCCCAGCCGGTTGCCATCAGCGCATCGCGCCTGCTCGTGGTGCAGCCGCCTGCGGTGAAGCCGACGATGGCAACGACCATGCCGCCCAGCACTGCGCCGGTGAGTCCGGGGGGCAGCCATTCTGGGGTATTCATGTCATATCCTTTTGCGGAACCGTGTGCGTATCTGTGGTGATCGTGGAACCCGCAGCCGGATCGTGATCACGGCCGAGGGCCTGTTTCAGGTCTGCGTTCGAAACGGGGCGCATTTCCGTTCGGCCCGCAGAGCGTGGGTTTCCGGCGACCCGCAGGAACGCGGCTTTCTGGCGGTATGCCACGAATGTCAGCCCTTGCAGGCGCTCTTCCTCGACCACGAGGTCATATTCGCCAGCCGGAAACAGTTCGTCAGACCCGGTTAGTGTGAAGTCATGCAAGAAGGTCAGTTTCGACCGTGTTGTCCGGGTCTCCATCGTCGGCTTCCCCCATATGTGCACGCGCCTTGGCGCAGGATGCGATGTTGGCGCGCCAGAAGAGCTAGAGGCTACGTGATGTGCGGTGACACTAGCCTGCCCGTGGCATCGGGAAACTGATCGAGGTTAGAAGGGGGGCGATTATTGAGCCAGACAGCGGGACGGGGCGCTTGGTCGAAAGCGGTGCAAGCGGGAAGCGCGATTCCTTCATCGCACCTGGGCGCGGGTCCAGGTGACGGCCTCGTGCAGAATTGTCTGCATGGCGCTGTCGAAGCCTCTGACCAGGGTGTTCGTGTCATCCGAAGGAGCGACGGCGGTCGCGGTGAAACGGCGGGATGCAGCGATGTGTTGATCGGATTCGCGGATCAGCGTCATCATGACGCTGATCCGGATCGTCAGCGGCGCGGGGCTTGTTCCCGTGGGTTCGGCGTGAAATTCCTGCAACTCGGTCATCAGCGTGTAATCCGGCATCAGGCCGGCACCGGTGCGCCCGACCAGCCGAAAACCGCCCGTGTTCTGGAACGATGTGACCAGCAAGCTTTGGACCAGTGCAGGGGCGGGTTCCGACCAGTTGCCATCCGGCAGATACTGGGCCTGAAACGGAACCGGCTTGATCAGGATACGGTCGCTTGCCAGGGCACCGGCCGAGCTTGGCAGTTCGACCACCAGGTGCCTGGTGCCCGGTGCCGCGGTCGTGCCGGCCCCGACGGGTGACAGGGTGTAGGCCTCCATCGGGGTGCTGGCATCCGATATGGCGTTCAAGGCGCCGCAGCCCGACATGAGCGACAGCACCAGCGCAAACAGGACGGGTCGGATTGGTTGCATTCGTTTCATCTCCTGTAACTCGGGGCCTGATCGCCCAGCAGGAAGCGTCCCGGGTCGCCGGCAATCCTGTTGGTCAGCGCATTGATGTTCGCCACCAGCGCACGCGCTTCCGTGGCCAGGGCGCCGAACTGTGGCAGGCCGTTTCGCGAAAACGTCTCGAAGCCCGCAGCCGACCGGCCGAGGGTGTCCACGGCGGTTTCGAGGCGCCGCACGATCCCCGGAATGTCATCCGCGATGACCGTGTTGGCGACGGCAAAAGCGCCCTGCGCATCGACGAGGGCGGCATCGGCCCGGGCGAGTGTTATTTCGGCACGGGCCATGAAGGCTTCGGTGCGTGATGCCATGGCGTCGATCCGGAGGGTCGCGTCTTCCACATTCTTCAGGATCTGGGTGATGGCCGCGCCGTTTTCCGGCGTGGTGAACGTCCGGATGTCGCGCATCAGCAAGATGGCCTCGGCCAGCAGATTGGGCGCATCGGCGATCAGGCCCTGCAAGACCGAGGGTCTCGACGCGATCACCGGCACATCGGCCGGTGGGACGGGTTCCAGCCTTGGGGCCCGCGCGTTTCCGCCTTCGAGCGCCACGAAGGCGACACCGGTCACACCCTGCGATGCGAGTGTCGCCACCGTATCGACACGGATCGGGGTGCTGGCAAGGATCTCGATTCGCACGCGCACAAGCGCCGGATCGTCGCGATCCAGCGCGATTGTCAGGACCTTGCCCACGTTGAACCCGTTATACTGAACCGCGCTGGCCTGCCCCAGCCCCGCGACGGTGTCGAAGACGATGTCATACTGGGCATAGGTCCGGTCAAGCTGCACCTTGCCCAGCCAGAGGACGAACCCGAGAGCGGCCAGAAAGCTTGCAAGGGTGAAGATCCCCACAAGCACGTATCGAGCGCGCGTTTCCATCAGATCGCGCCCGCCGCTGTCTGCGCGGCATGTGCGCGGGGGCCATTGAAATAGGCATGAACCCAGGGGTCTTCGACATGCAGCATCTCGGCCATGGTGCCCGCAACCAGCACCTTGCCCCCGGCCAGCACGGCGATCCGGTCACAGGTCGCGTGGAGCGTGTCGAGGTCATGCGTGACCAGAAACACCGTGAGGCCGAGGGCCCTTTGCAGCGCGATGATGAGCGCATCGAATTCCGAGGCTCCAATCGGGTCGAGGCCGGCGGTCGGCTCGTCCAGGAACACGATCTCGGGGTCCAGCGCCAGCGCCCGTGCCAGCCCGGCGCGTTTGCGCATGCCACCTGACAACTCGGATGGATAGAGGCCACCCGCCGTCGCGGGCAGGCCCACCATCGCAATCCGCAGGTCGGCCAGCGCCGTGCGGGTTTGTGCGTCGATCCCCAGCCGCTCGCGCATCGGGGCCGCGACATTTTCACGGACAGTCAGCGACGAAAACAGCGCGCCGTCCTGGAACATGACGCCCCAGCGGTTCTGCACGGCATGCAGGCGGGCCGGATCGGCGGTCAGCACATCGGTGCCCAAAACCGTGATCTGCCCGGCGCTGGGCCGTTTCAGACCGACGATGCTGCGCAGCAGCACGGATTTGCCGGTTCCCGAGCCGCCAACCACGCCCAGCACCTCTCCGCGGAACACATCGAGGTTCAGCCCGTCATGCACCACCGTCGCGCCAAAGCGCGTGGTCAGGTCGCGGACGGAAATGACCGGCTCTCCTGTCATCATATCCCCCATGTCGCGAAGAAGATCGAGAACAACGCATCCACGACGATGACCAGAAAGATCGCCACCACGACCGAGCGCGAGGTCTGATAGCCGAGCGATTCCGAATTGCCCTCGACCTGCATCCCCTGATGACACCCCACCAGGCCGATGATCACGGCAAAGACGGGTGCCCTGGACAGGCCGATCAGCAGATGCGATACGTCCGTGTTGCTCAGAAGCTGGGTGCGGAACATCCCCGGCGAGATGCCCAGCTGGGTCCACGCCATCAACCCGCCGCCGATGAGCCCGGCCATGTTGGCAATGAACCCCAGAACCGGCAGCAGGATCACCAGCGCCAGCACGCGCGGCAGAACCAGAAGTTCGATGGGATCAAGCCCCAGAACGCGCATGGCGTCGATCTCTTCGCGCATCTTCATGGCGCCGATCGAGGCGGTGAAGGCCGATGCCGACCGCCCGGCGACGATGATCGCGGTCAGAAGGATGCCCAGCTCGCGCAGGATCGAAATGGCAATCAGGTCGACGACGAAGACCTCGGCCCCGAATTGCCGAAGCTGCGACGCTCCCTGAAAGGCCAGAACGATCCCGATCAGGAATCCCATCAGGGCCACGATGGGCACCGCGTTCAGCCCGGCCTGGTGCATGTGGTGGACAAGGGCCGTCACACGGAACCGCGACGGGCGCAGGACCGTCCATGCCAGTCGCATGACCACAAGCCCCAGGAATCCGAAGGCATTCGCAAATCCACCGGCAAGACTGCTGACAGCCGTGCCCAGTTCGGCCAGAAGATCGGTTGCCGAATGGTGCAATCGGCGCGGCGAAGGCCGCCCCTGCGCCGGTGGCATTGCCGCTTCCACGGTTTCGAGCAACAGGGTTTGTGCAGCACTTGCCCCGGTGACAGTGGCCGTTTGACCGTTGTCCCGGGCGTTCTCGCGGTGGCGCGCGACAAGCCACGCCCCGGCGGTATCAAGGGCCGTCACGGCGGACAGGTCAAGAACCGCACCCCGTGGCGCCGCATCAAGGCGGGTCCGGGTGTCCGGTAGGCTAGCCAGGGTTATGGGCCCGGCCAGGGCAATGGCCCGGGGGGCGTGGTCTGTTGCCTCAGTCGCCAACCCGAATGCCGTTTATGTCGCCCAGAAAGCCCAGGGCGCTCAGAAGCCACAGGATGACCGCGATCACGATGACAACGTTCAGGATGGATTTGATCTTGCGATCCATCGGGATGTAGGTGTTCACCAGCCACAGCAGAACGCCGACAACAATGAGGGTGATGATCAGGTTGATAAGGGACATGTCCGGTTTCCTTGGAACTTGGGGTTATGCAAGGCCCGCGCGGAATCTCGCGCGTTCGCCGGGCGGCGCCTGGCCTTGCACTTGGTTGGAACTCTACAACCCCAAGCCGCCCTTGATACTGATCGGTGTTAGCGGGGGATCAAGCACCGGGATGCAACGGGCCTGGGCCGGGGCACGCTGATCTGCATCAGCGGCACACCGGGCGTGGTGGTCTATGAAGGCGTGAGCGCGGTTTAACGATCACGCTCCCCGCGCCGGTCGGCTCCATTCTGACCGGACGCGCAACCCCACGTTCCCTCGAAAGGACCAAACGCATGTCCAGGATGGATTACCTCCGAAATGGGGGAACCCCGTTCGATGGTTTCCTCTATGCCGATCTCGGTCAGGACCGGGCCGGGAACACCGTCAGTGTCCTGTCCGCGCTTGCGCGTCTGGGGCTCGACCCGTGGGACGAGGCCGCGGACCTGGCTGCCCTGTCCAGAGAGGGAGCGTACAGCCGTCTGGGAGGGGTGCTGGCCAGGTTTTATGATGTCCCCTCGCTTGGACGCGATCCGGGCGCAACCATTCCACGGCTTGTCGACCTGCTCCCGAAGGCACCGGACCGGAAGACCGCACAGGGGCTCGCCCCGCCAGCGGGTGCAAATGCGCTTGGGTTCGGCCCGATCCTTGCCGTGCTTCTGGTGGTTCTGTTTCTGGTGCAGACCTTCATCTTTGGGTCTGATGGAACCGGAGACTGAAGTGATCGTCATGCATGCACGGTCACAAGCCCCAGCATGACAGCGTGCTGACAGGCCACCCGGCTACAGGTCAGCTTCGAGCGCTCATCCCGGGCCGCGAAAGCGATCCGTTACGCCCGCAGCGCATTGCGCAAGAGCATCGCGGCCCCAACGACAACACCAGCGATACCAGCCAGCAGATACCACATCGTATTGCCCGTGAAGCGCCCGGTCAGGGCCTCGGACACCTGCTCGACTGGCGCCGTTGATGCGCGCCACGCGAAAAACAACAGCACCCCGCCAATGGCGAGGACGACCAGACCGATGATGCGTGATTGAGACATTGTGCTTTCCTTTTGAGGGGATGAAAGAGGGCTCGCGATGAATGCCGCCAAGCCTTCCGCAAGCGGAATGTCCGCTGTCCGGACATCGCAAGAGCAGCCTATCTGGGTTCCCCGCTGCGACACTGACCTTGATCAGTCTGATCGTGATCGATTCGTCGTACCCTGCCTCAAGGATCGAACCAGCCGCCCTGACGGCTGACGGACCGGCCGTCCGCCCAGCTACGCGCCCGGCACTTTCCCGATCATGACCGCATCCTCAGGCTTTCAAACCCCGAATTGGACCCAGACATGAAACAGAACTCACTCAGATCGACTACGGCCATCGTGGTCGTGCTCTCGTTGATTCAGCCTGTTCCGGTGCTCGCGCAGCCCGGCCAGGGCCAGCAATCGAGCGAAGTCGGCGATCAGCGCGGGATGGGTTGGTTCCGCCAACAGGCCGCTTCGCGCCCGCCCGAAGAAATCTGTGCAGAAGCAGGGATATCCGATGCGCAGGAGTGCGAGATTTTCATCGAGAAGCTTGAAGCTGCTGTCGAATCGGGCGACGCGATCGAGCCTGCGCCAACCCAGGCAACAGAGGCTGAGGCAGAAGCGCAAGCCGAGGAAGAGGCTGACGCAGAAGCGCAAGCCGAGGAAGAGGCCAAAGCGGAGGCCGAGGCGGAGGCAGAAGCGGAGGCAGCAGCCAAAGTTGAGGCCGAGGCAGAGGCCGAGTCTCAAGATGAGGCCGACGAAGCCGCCCGCGAAGCCGCCGAGGCGGACGCCGATGCGGCCGCACAAGCGGCGGCCGACACGCTTGCGGACGCGGCAACTGCGGCAACCACGGCCGGTGCAGAAGCCGAAACAGGCACGCCGGAGGAAGTAACGTCCGAGGTTCTCACCGAGCAGACGAGCCGTTCCAGCAGCGAAGAGTTTCGCGACGAAAGCCAGGAGGAACAGTCAGACTCCGCGCCCGACACCGACGGGGAAGCCCCCGAAGCCAGCGCCACGGGTGACAGCGGCATGAGCGATCTTGAGCGCGCGGGCCTGCTTGCACTGGGTGCGGTCGTGGTCGGGGCGATTCTGTCCAACGGGCAGCGCGTTGCATCGCGCACCGGTGACAGGGTGATCGTGGTTGACGATGACGGCGCTTACAGTGTGCTGAAAGATGATGACGCCTTGCTGCGCACCCCCGGTTCGGAAGTGCGCACCGAACGCTTTGCCGACGGATCGACCCGAACGGTGGTCACCCGCGACGATGGCACCACCATCGTCACGCAGCGCGATGCCAATGGCCGCGCGCTGCGGCGTGTGCGCGTCGAACCCGACGGTCGCGAATACCTGCTGATCGACGACACCCGCGACGTTCAGCCGGTGGTCATTCGCGATCTTCCACCGCCGATAGGCCAAACCGTCGATTACCAGACCGCCAGTGACCGCGAAGCGCTGCGGCAGGCCCTGCTTGCCGTGGATCAGCGCGACATCGGTCGCAGTTTCAGCCTGCGACAGGTCCGTGACATCGTCGAAGTGCGTGCATTGGCACCCGAGATCAATCTCGGCGGAATCACCTTCGAGACGAACTCCTCGGCCATCCCCCCCGCGCAGGCGGAGCAACTGCGCGATATGGGGCTCTTGATGCGTGACCTCATCCGCGATGAACCCACCGAGTTGTTTCTTGTCGAGGGCCATACCGACGCGATCGGTCGCCCGGGTCACAATCTGCTTTTGTCGGACCGACGAGCAGAATCCGTGGCTCTGGCCTTTAGTGAATATTTCGGTGTCCCGGCCGAGAACATCATCGTTCAGGGATACGGCGAGGGTTTCCTGAAAATCCCGACCCAGAACGCCGAACGCCTGAACCGGCGCGTTGCGGTTCGAAGGATCACGGCACTGGTGCGCCCATACTGAACGCCGTCTCTCGGGGCGGGCGTGGTGACACCATTGCCATCGGCGGTCACGTGCAAAGGAAAAGGCGGCCCGGTTTACCAGGCCGCCTTTCATCGAGATTGCAGATCCGGCACTATCAGATCCGGCTTTCTGCGGTGCAGGTTCACCGAACGATATAAACCACCTGGCGCTTTTCACGTTCCACCAGAACCCGCGTGCCATTGATATAGGCATAATGGTATTCGCTCTCTGGAACCTCGGCCAGCGTTACATCTTCGGGAATACCCGCGCCGACAACGACCTCGCCGTCAAGATAGACCGGATCGACCGGGTTTTCCCGCACATAGGTCGTGACGCGTTCATCCGGCGCAACCGCCGATCCGAGACCGGCACCGAGACCGGCACCGATCACTGCACCGGCGGGGCCGCCAAGAATGGCACCTGCAAGTGCGCCGGTCACGCTACCGCCGACCGCGGAATCAGGGTCTTTCTCGTAAGTGACGGTCTCGACGGCCAGCTGCTCGCGGTTGGCATAGATCGGTGACGCAACCATGGCCGTCAGATAATCACCCGAAGCCCAGCCGTTCGTTTCTCCATAGCTAACACGGCACCAGTTGGAGGCTTCGAGACAGCCATCGACCGTCACGGATTGTGAGGCCGGGATCACGCCGACGATATCATGGGACACACCCGGACCCGCACGCAGATTCAGATCGGTGAAGGCCGTTGCCGATGTTTCAGCAAAAGCAGAGGATGCAAGAAGCAGACCTGTCACGGTCGCGCCCAGTTTGAATGTCATGGACATTGTGTTTTCCCTTGTTGTCATCCGGAATTTTTCGGAAATGCATATCCGTTCGGCAGACCACGCCATGGGCCACCAGATGTATTTCCGAATGTCTGGATAACTGCTTTGCGAGCCAAAATTCGCTCGCGGAATGTCAGATTGTCATAGCTGCGCACATTGCGGGCTTACGCAAATCAGTATTCGAAGAATTGCTTCACGCGGCACGGATTGATCGTGGTTTCCACTCGCCCAAGACCGATCGCTTTTCAGTGGCGCGCGCGAAACTGATCCATGTTGTGGTCCACTTTCTGAAAACTGGTTTAATCGGATCAATGCGGTCGCACTCCGGTCCGCTGCAGAATGGTGGAAATTGAATGAACAATATTGTCTACATTGTCGGCCTGATCGTGATTGTCCTTTTCATTCTGGGCTTCCTCGGATTGCGTTGACCGGATCGACGCCTGTGATGCCCTGTCACGCATCAGCCAAATTGCGCGTTCAGAAGCAAAAGTGACGTGAGCCCCGGCACAATCCGGCGCGATCAAGAATTTTTCGGAGAAACCCCATGAGTCCTTCCAACGCAACAGCCCGCAAAGACGCGCCGCATACAGATGACCTGAGCCATCAGATCGAAACCCTGCGGGCGGATGTGTCGAAACTGATGGCCACCGTTTCAGACGATGTGTCCGAGGGTATCGGCCAGGCCGGTCGCCAGATCAGCCAGACAAGCCGCGACGCGCGCACAACGGCCACCAACACGGTGATCCAGCACCCCCTCGCGGCGGTGGGAATCGCCGCCGGTATCGGCCTGCTTTTGGGTCTGGTTGCCCGGAAAGGCTGAGCGCACATGACCTTGGCGTTTTGGGAGCCAGTGCGGGATATCCTGCAAGCCACGTCGCGGGATATCGGAAACCGGGCAAAAGCCGGACTCGCCAAGGCGATCCTCGCGATGGTGGCCGCAGGTCTGCTGCTGTCGGCGGGGCTCGTGGCGCTTGCCCAGGCGGTCGGCTATCCGGTGGCGGCGTTGGTATTTGCCGCAGTCTTTGCGTTGCTGGCAGTGGTCGCCCATCTGATCGGTCGCGCGCTTTCCCGACGGCAGGCGCATCGGATCGCCCACGCGAAAAGCCGCGCCGAGGCCGACCTTGCCCTTGCAACCTCGGTCGCCCGATCAACGCTTCCACTCTTGCCGCTCGTGGCTTTCGTCGTTGCTTTTGCGCTGGGGCGGCGAAAGTAAGTTGCCTGCCGCTACTGGCGTCGCGGGGAAAGGAGCACCGAACATGGACAAGGACCGCATCAGGGGAAGCGCAAAAAAGATCGAGGGATCGTCGAAGGAAATCCTCGGCAAGCTTTCCAACGACCCCGAACTCGAGGCCGAGGGCAAGTTCAAGAGGGCCGAAGGTGCCATCCAGAAGGCATTTGGGAAGGTGAGAGACACCCTGCGCACAGACTGACACCCGACCATTCACGATCTCCGCGAAAGGAAGACACGCATGGAAAAGAACCGAAAGAAGAAGGCCGCCGGCACCGGATCGAAAGGGGCCAAGCCCCAGAGTGATTACAAGGCGCGCGCGGCCGAAGGCAAGACGAGCCAGGCAGACAGCAAGTTTCAGAAGCAAATCGGCAAGGCGAAGGATACCCTGCGCAAGGGGTGAGCTTCGCCTTTCGATGGCCTCGCCGTGGTGTCCCTCTTGCGGCGGGGCTACTTTTCATGACTTTACAGCCTCCCCCGTGCGTGGCGACAGGCCTTCGCAATGGGTTTGCGGGCCGCGAACATGACCGGGGGGGCGGACTGCGCGTATCAATGCGCCGTGGTCAAAGGGCATGTCGGCCGATCCATGTTCGGCCGAAGTCCATCTTCACCTCCGGCGCACGGAGTTCCCGCCAGCCAGTATCCCGTTGATGAGTGTCGCGACCGCGGCATGCATTTCTGCCTGGTCGACATGGTCGGCGAATTCATGTGCTGCTGCTGCATCGCGAAGTATCCCGACGATCTCTTTTTCCGGCAGGATATTTCGATCATTCAGCGCCAGAAGCAGCGACTCGCAAATGGAGAGAGCGGCGGTTCCGGCAATGTCGTTGAGGACGGGCATGAGCGGTTTCGCTTTCTGTTGCAGGGAGGAGGTAAATCGGAACGTCTCGTGATCATAGGCCCGATCTGTTAGACTGGGCTGATACAAAGCAGCGTAAGGCACAAGTTTTGCGGTTATTCAAAATGGAATGTGGCGTGCAATCGATCCCAGTTGGAAAGAAACATGTTGATCCAGAAAGGCCCGTTGACGCGAAAACTATCCGCGTTTGTCGCCTTGTCAGGTGACGATCTTGAAACGCTTGCCCGCTTTCACCGGCGCAGGCGGACGTTTCAGGCGGGGCATGAACTGATCCATGAAGGCGAAAAGCACCAGTCTGCCTTCATCCTCGCCGAAGGCTGGGCCTGCTCCTACAAGATTCTGCCCGATGGCGAGCGGCAGATCGTGGATTTCCAGATTCCGGGGGATTTTCTGGGGCTGCGCAGCGTCCTGTTCCGCACCACGGATCACACCGTCGAAGCCGTGACCTGCATCGAAGCCTCCGAGGTTCTGACCTCTGATATTTTCGACGGGTTTGCCACGGCCCCGCGCCTTGCCATGGCCGTTCTGTGGGCGGCGTCGCGTGACGAGGCGATGGTGGTGGAGCACCTGGTCAGCGTTGGCCGCCGCTCGGCGGACGAGCGCATGGCGCATCTTCTGTTGGAACTGGGGGCAAGGCTGCTGCTGGTGGGCATCGGCGACAAGACGGGTTTTGACTGCCCGTTGACGCAATACCATCTGGCTGACGCGCTGGGGCTGAGTGCGGTGCATGTGAACCGCGTGCTGCGCCACCTGCGCGAAGAGGGATTGGTGACGTTCCAGAAGGGACGGGTCGATTTCGACGATCTGCCGCGGCTGACCGAGCTTGCAGGCTTCGATCTTGACTATCTGGATCAGGACGGGCCATTGCTGCGCTGAAACGGTTCAGGAAAGGCTTGTTATCTGAAGCATCGCCAATGTCCCCGGAGCACAACGCGAATCGTCGTTTCCTGATCTGTCCGAAATGACGAAGCACCGTATCGGCCATCCGAGGCTTTTTAGGGCGGTACGGTACTTCGCCGTTACTCGGTACCAACATTCGACAGCAAGATTCGGTGCCGCCAACCCTGAACATGCACCAGTTGCGCGGGGTCGGGACTGATACAGGTTGTTGCCTGGGGTCTTTTTCCACGCGCGGTGTCACCAAGGGCATGAAACGGGCGCGGGATCACCCCGGCCCGTTCCATGACAACAAGAGGCAAAGAGGATCAGCTTGTTGGCGTGATCACGATTTCAACCCGGCGGTTCTCGGCGCGCCCGGCGCTACTGGTATTGGAGGCGATCGGCTCATAAAAGCCGCGCCCTGAAACCACGATCCGGTTGGCGCTGGTTCCGTTGCTGATCAGCACCCGTGCCACGGCCAATGCGCGCTCCTGGCTGAGTTGATTGTTGAAGGCCGCAGTCCCGACATTGTCGGTATGGCCGACAACGCGGACTGCGGAGTTGGGATGGCGGCGCAAACTGTCCGAAACCGCCCGCAATGCCGGCCGGAAGCCGGGATCTACGACCGATGAGCCGGTGCGGAAGGTCACTGAATCGGGCAGGATAACCCGCAGATCGTTGCCGGTATTCGTGATTTCGGCGCCGCTCCCTGCAAGAGACTGTCGCAATTCGCGCTCCTGTGCAGCCATGTGCGCCCCGGCGGCCCCACCAATAGCGGCCCCGAGCGCTCCGCCGATCACGGCCCCGCGCGTGTCGCCCCCGATCGCCTGCCCAGCTGCCGCACCGGTCAGGCCACCGACGACGGCACCTGTGCCGGTTTGATTGGCGGTCCCGTCAGGATACGTGCATCCCGCAAGGATCGAAACCGAGAGAACGCCTATTGCAATTGTCTTTCCATGATAACCCATCGTTTGTGTCCTTCCAAAGGTGTCGCCAGCACAGGAACTGCCAGGCCGTCACACCGAACCCCGGTCAGCATGCCATCAAGCGTCATTCACGTTGCTGATCCAGGTTATCGTAGGGGCACTTTCCGTCTCATGGGCGCGCTTGAGTTTTGCCATCCTGCCCATCAGCCCATGATACTCCGGGACCGTTCAATCCGTCATCAAGGACAGCGACCCGGAAACGGTTACTCGGTGCACACCCTTGGGTGACCACCTCATGCAGCGGCGCTTAGCCATACGGGTGCTTCCGATGTCATCCAGGCAGCCCCACACCCCCGGGACGAATAGATTGCAAAACCGGTTCGGTGACGCCAGCCATGATCGGTCAGGTATCCATGTTGTTCGTAAGACATGTCTGGAGTTCTCGACACTGCGCGTGCCCTTCTGGAGCCGCGTCACGCACTGCGGGATCATCATTGCAAAGGTGGCGACGTTCCCGGGCGCGAAGGCATGCCTTCGTTTTCGGCGGCCTGGATTGACGTATTGTCCCGTATCCTTTGGCTTTCCGTTTTCGGTTCCAGTATATCCCTGTCGGACTGGGAGGTCTGGCGTCCCGAGTAGAGGTGCCGCAAATGCGCCTCGGAGACGCCGTCAGCCTTCATCACGAGGCGCACCATTGGATCGGCCAGCATCCCCTCGAGGAAAAAGTCGGACAACGCCCGGCCCGTCAGCTTGTCTCTGGCCCGTGCATGGTCGAGGTCGGCCAGGGAAAGCGTCAAGGTTCGCGCAAGGCCGGGATGCGATATCCGGGGATGAAGCTTCACCAAGACGGAGGCTTTCCAGGCTTCGGGATCCTGTTGATCGGGGGGTGAAACCAATTCCGTTTCGATCTCGTACTCTCCTGCCGGGAGCGTCTCGGCAAAGCCCGGAACGGTAAACGGTCGGGAAAAGACCGCAATGGTATTGCTCGTCAGATCTTCCATTGGTGTGATTCTTTCCCTTGTCGCTGCGGGTGATCCGCGCCCCTCATTGAAGTATTGGGGGCGCGGCTTGGGCACGGCTCAAGATGTCTTGGGTTGCGCCGGCGCTTCGTTCCCGGCGGCCTTGGGTCCGTTCTCCTTGGCGGGGGTCTCAGCGGTTTTGGCAGGCTTTGGCTTCATGGCGGCCGCAGCCCTGGCGGTCAGGTCATTGAAAGACATGTCATCGATCCTTTGATTTTCCGGCGCCAACTTCTCGTCCATGCCGGACCGGGATGCTTGGCTTCGGTACTACCTATATGGGGACGGGCGACCCGATTTACGATGGCGCACCACAAAGGAAACCAAGATCAAAGCAGTTCGTCAGTCCAGACCTTGAATTCCGTTAGCGCGCATTGACCGAATGTCCGAGTCAGCGGCATCGCGGTCGCGCGTGCTCAGACTCCTCGCAAAACCCTGGAATGGTCGCCAGCCTGCCGATCCTGGCTGCGCGCTGGCCTTTCGCCGGGCATCAGTCGAATTCACTTCGACCCGACATGTCTTTGCGTCGTGTCCTGCGCTTCAGCCCGGTGTCAAGATCCTGTTTCCGGCCGGTGATTTCCAAGTGACAAACAACGATTTTCTGCTCAAAGCGCAGGCCGTGCTTGCATGTCGTTGCATGGCGGGCTCGTGTGGGGGCAAGACAGAGAGAGGTTTTCGCCATGCTTGCAAGTTGGCCGATCCCGGCGTTGCTGTTCGCCTTCACGCTTGCCGCGCTTGTCGTCCTGGTGAGCGGTCTGCGGATGACCTCTCTGGTGGATCGGCTTGCAGACCGAATGGGCATCGGCGAAGCGATAGCGGGGGCTGTTCTGCTCGGGGCGGCGACCTCCTTGAGTGGGACGATCGTGTCGATCACTGTCGCGCTCGATGGTCAGGCCTCGATGGCTTATTCGAACAGCATCGGCGGCATTGCCGCCCAGACGGCCTTTCTGGCGATCGCGGACGTGGCCTATCGCAGGGCCAATCTCGAACATGCCGCAGCCGATCTGGCCAACATTTTCCAGGCCATTACCCTCATCGTTCTGCTGACGTTGCCGCTTCTGGCGGGCACCCTGGCCGAGTTCACCGTCATTGCCATCCATCCCGTCTCGCTGGTGATCCCGGTGATCTATGTCGGGGCTCTGGTCGCGACCCGTGCCTTGCGCGAAATGCCGATGTGGCGCCCCGTCGACACCCGCGACACCCGCAACGACATGCCGGAACGCGAGAGCGCGGCGGCACGTCAGATCACCACCCTGCGACTTTTGCTGCACTTCCTCCTGCTGATGCTGCTCATGGGGATCGCCGGTTGGACGATCGCAAAGACCGCCGGTTCGATCACGGCCCGTCTGGCGCTTTCCGAGACATTGGTGGGGGCGCTGGCGACGGCCGTGGTGACGTCGATGCCCGAACTGGTGACCACCATCGCGGCGGTGCGCCGCGGCGCGCTGCAACTGGCCGTGGGCGGGATCATCGGTGGCAACACCTTCGATACCCTGTTCCTGACCGCGGCCGATATCGCCTATCGCGATGGCTCGCTCTACCATGCGGCGACGGTGAGCGACCAGTTCTGGACCCTTACGGCGATCCTGATGACCGGAATACTCCTGAGCGGGCTGATACTGCGTCAACGCAACGGCCCGGGCGGTATCGGCGTCGAAACCATCGCGATCCTTGTCGTCTATGCCGGCGCCATCACGTTTCAGGTCATGGGCGCAACGGGCGGATAGGCGTCCGGCCCCCCCCGGGCAAGCCGCGTCTGTGGAAAAACCGGTTCGCCCCGGTTCCACGGGATCGTGCCGCGCGCCTTTCAGGTGGCTGGCGAACGACGCGCTGGCGGGATTGTCATGTCGCCTCCATGTTGCCGACCAGTATGCCGGTCATGGCGAGGTCAACCGCGCCCGACAACGGAGCGAATTCGATCCCTTCCTCGTAGGCGATACTCCCGTCGTCCTGCACCACGCTGTCCCAGTCGGTTTCCGCATCGAGGAAGACCCAGCGCGGGGCGTGGTCGCCGTCCAATCCGATTGCCGTGCGCAGGATTTCCAGCGCGTCCCCGGCGGTCACCCGCGCGTCGCCGTCGATATCGGCCGCGATGTAGTTCTGCGGCGTCGCCGGTCCGAAGCCGGGGTCCAGATTCACGGCCAGTCGGAGCACATCGAGCGCATCATCGGTCGTGATCTCGCGTTCGGTTGCCGGCTCAAGGGGGCGCGTGGCCTCCAGCCGGCCGCCGGTTCCCTCGGCCAGCGTGAAATCGAACGCGCCGCTTGCGTCGCTGGTGGCGGTCTGGTCGGGCAGGCCCTCGGCTTGCAAGCTCAGCGTGACCCCGTCCATGGCATCGCCCTGCAGGTCGGATACCCGGCCCGAGAGCGTGATGTCCACGTCCGGTCCGGCCACCGGTTCCGTCGCCTCGCTGGTCACGCTTTCGGAATATCCGTCGCCATCGGTGTAGCTGACCCGCAGTTGCAAGGTGTTGCCGACATCGGCGGTCGTTGCCTCATAGCTTGACGAGGTGGCGCCGGAAATCGGCGTGTCGTCGCGCAGCCACTGGAATGACAGCGTGCCGAGCCCATTGGCATCTTCGAGCGTGCTGGTATCCGCTGTCAGGGTCTCTCCCTCGATGGCGTCGCCCACGATCTCGACAGACCCGGTCGGCGACGCATTGGGAACGTCGTCGTCGAGAATCGTGCCGGTGGCGGAAAACCCGGTGCCGCTGAAAACCTGGGACGTGTCGGGCGCGAAGTTGAGCAGGAACTCCCTTGACGAGGGCTCGTCCTCCGTGTTGCCGATCACCGGAACGAAGGCCGTCGCCGAGGTCTGACCCGGTGCGAAGGTGAGCGTGCCCGAGCTCTCGGTGTAGTCGTCGCCCGCCCGGGCGGTGAGGTCCGCCGTGTTGTAGGTGACATCGACGTCCGTTTCCGAAGGCCGCGACAGCCGAAGATCAAAGACGGCCGGCGCGGTGCCGCTGTCGCCTTCGGGAACGCTCACATCCGGCGCATAGATCGCCCGATCCTCGGGCGCGCCGTCATCGTCGAGGATCCAGCCGACGGCAGCCAGCTCCGACGCGCCCCCGGCCAGAACGGCGCCTGACGGGTCTGACAGGATCAGCTCCAGCGCCTCGTCGGTTTCGTCGATATCATCGCGCAGGGTCTGGACGTTGATCCACTTCGTGGTCTCGCCTGCCTCGAAGGTCAGCGTGCCGTCCAACCCGGTGAAGTCGCTTCCGGTCTCGGCCGTTCCCTGCACGGTGCGGTAGTCCACCGTCACCGTGCCGGTCGAGGGCTCGGAGAGCGTTACCGCGAAGCGCAGAATGCCGCTGGTGCCGGCCGACGGCTTTTCCTCGATC
>HLSNC_1000238_pt1 | contig 57700 bp, 67 predicted proteins | sample HotLakmetagenome_2_FD_14041 | JGI IMG/M metagenome (IMG submission 14041)
CTCCTCGGACGCAGCGCTTCCCGGCGCCGGTTTCAGGGAGTCCGTCGATTGCTCGGTTGCTGCCATGGTGTTCCGCGTGTCGTCTCCTGCAACCGTAGCGTTAGCGCCCGGCGCCCCGGGGCACAAGACGGACGGGTTGTCACGGCAAATGGGGGAAGGATTGGAGCGGGCGACGGGAATCGAACCCGTATCTCTTGCTTGGAAGGCAAGGGATTTACGCACAATAAATCCCTACTTTTCAAAGGTTTAAATTCAGATCGCCAAACACTTTTGTCGGACATTTGTCGGGAAAAAGTATATTGGAGCGGGTGGCGGGAATCGAACCCGCGCGTTCAGCTTGGAAGGCTGACAGGCTACCATTACATCACACCCGCCGACCTCTGACGACCTAATTGAAGGCGCTGATCCAGTCAAGTTTCCCCGAGCTGCCCTAGCGTCATCTGGGTACGTCCCGGGTCAATTCTGTCTTGTGTCGTATCGGCTAGGGAGACCGCTAATCTTGGGTGTCGCGGCAATCCAACGAGCTCGCCGAACTGACCTTCATGCGGCTGACGACCATCGTCATGCCACATCATCAGCTTGTCTCTTGCCCCGAAATCGGCATCGCAATGGCGCCAAGCCCGCCGTCACAGCGTGACTTCGCGCATCGCGTCCAAAAATCGGGCCACCTCGCCAAGAGTGTTGTAATGGCTGACGGACACGCGGATGCAATCCTCCATGCCGAGCGGACCCAGCACATTACCGCAGTAATGGTCGTTTTTGCGGATGTGCACGCGGATGCCGCGCTGGCGGAGGTATTCGACTAGATCTGCCGACGGCATTGTTTCATGCCGAAGAGAAACCACGCCTTCGCGCCCCGCGACGGGGGCACCGCCTATCAACGTGACGCCGGGAAGATGCGCCAGCCCCGGAAGATTGCCATGGCCATGGAGCATCGCTTCGAGCAACACGGCCTCTTGATCCGCTATCGCCGCGGCCGCCGGCTCGATCCGTGCACGCGGCGTTCCCGATGCGCCAACCTCCCCGCCCAACCAGTCGAGATAGGCGACAACGTCCGAGAAGGTCGCATAGGCGCCGCTGTCACGCGTCCCCAATTCCCAATTGGCCGGCGCGCCGCCGATGATTTGTTCCTTAGTCGCTGCCGTCAGGCGATCGGACGCCCAGCCGACCCCATAGCCGTGGCGCGCAAACATCTTGTAGGGCGAGACGGCATATCCATCGGCGCGGCAAGCCATCACGTCGACCGCGCCATGGCTGGCGTGCTGGATGCCGTCGACTATGATGAACGCCTCCGGTGCGACCTCTCGCACGGCGTCGGCGATGGCTGTGACATCGACAACCATGCCTGTCACCGGCGAGGTATGCACGATGGAAACGACTCGTGTGTCGGGTGTAAGCGCAGAGCGATACGCCTCAAGCGTCACGCAACCGGTCGCATCATCATGGGGCACGCGCGTCAAGGGGCGTCCGGTGACATCGGCCCACCGGGCCATGGCGCTCTGGGTCGCAGGATGCTCCAGCGTCGAACCCAGCATCACGCCACCCTCGATTGCTTCCAGCGCGGCGGTACGGATGAGGCGAAAGAGCACCTCCGTGCCGCTTTCCCCGATGAAGACCTCCCCCGCGCCACTTGCGTTGAAGAACAAGCGCATGTCGGATTTACCGCGCGCGATGATCCCCATGAGTGCCTCAGACGCCGCGTTGGCTCGGCCTTGATTGTCGGGATAGCCGGCATGTGCGGCGCTTGTTTCAATGACTGATTTCAGACGCAACGCGCCGCCTGCATTCTCAAAAAAGATTCGCGGTCCTTCGAACGGACAGGTTTCAACATGGGCAAAGCGATCGCGAATGGCGGTTAGAAGGGCAGGATTATCGGAGATTGAACTGATGCGGTGGATGCCCCCACCAACGGCATCTCATATGCCATGATGGTTCGATCGGAATCGAATGGAGGGTACATCGATGACGACGACGATCAGCACGTTGGCGATCGACCTGGCGAAGGGCAGCTTCCAAGTCTGCGCAATCGGAGCGGATGGGGCGGTTCTATACAACCGCGTGTTATCGCGGACCCGCCTGATGACACTTCTCGCAGAGCAGCCGGCCTGCATAGTTGCGATGGAAGCTTGCGCCACCTCGCATTACTGGGGGCGAGAGGCGCTGGCGCACGGACCCGAGGTGCGGTTGGTGCCGGCGGCGTATGTGAGGCCGTTTCAAACGGCAGAAAAACGACAAAGCTGATGCCGAAGCAATCGCGGAGGCGGCCTCGCGCCCGACCATGCGGTTTGTGGCCGTGAAAAGTGCGGAGACCCAGAGCCGCGCGGTGGCTTTCCGGATGCAACAATGCTTGGTCAGGCAGCGCACACAGTTGATCAACGCCCTCCGGGGGCATCTGGCTGAGTTCGGGCTGGTGGCAGCGAAGGGACCGGCGAGCCTGAAGGGGCTTGAGACCGCGCTGACCGACGAAAGCAGCGCCCTGCCAGGCAAGGTCCGGGAGATGGGGACGATCTACCTCGAGGAGATCGCACGGTTGACCGAGCTTATCGAGCGGCTGGCGAACGAACTCGAGGCAGCCTCGAAAGCAGATGTGCAGCTGCGTCGACTCTGCACCATACCGGGGATCGGTCCCGTCACAGCCGGTGCCGTCGCGGCGTTCGCACCGGAACTCGATACGTTCGACAGCGGGCGCAACTTCGCCGCATGGCTTGGCTTGGTACCACGGCAGAGGTCCACCGGCGGCAAGACCCGGCTGGGTTCGGTCAGCAAGATGGGCCAGACCGACATCAGTCGCTTGTTGATTGTCGGCGCCATGGGCGTGATACGATGGGTTGTCCGCAAAGGCGGCAGCTCAAACCGTTGGTTGGCCGCGCTTGTAGTGCGCAAGCCGAAGATGGTCGCGGCCGTAGCGTTGGCGAACAAGATGGCCCGCATGATCTGGGCGATTACAACGAAACAGGAGAATTATCGGATGGCGTGATCCGAGCCAAAAAGGGCGAAGACACGCCATGGCCGCAAGGCCGGGGTGAGCGATCGACGAGGAGTAGGCGACACGGACTTCGAAGTTCAAGGCGGGAGATTCAGTCCCGGCGCTCGAGCGCTTGCAGCTCTATGAACCGATGTGAACCCGGCCTTCCGAACAGCATACCGGCCCGTGGCGTCTGAAGGCCACGCTCAGAGGCCTGACACACGTCCGATCGAAGACCCCGCCGAAAAACCGAAGATCACGCTTGCCAAACAGGGGGCATCCACACACGCCCCATCCGCTCCGACTGCGCAGACTTGGAAGCTGCCCTTCGCCAGGTCGATCGCCAGCATGCCGATCGTCGTCGTCATCGATGTGCCCTCCATTCGGTTCCGATCGAACCATCATGGCATACGAGATGCCGCTGGGTGGGGGCATCCACCGCATCAGTTCAATCAGCGCGAAGAAGGCACACCGGACAACAATCGGCAGCAGTGCGCGGGTACCCCTTCGTCAAATGACTCCGACTGCACGTGTGACGCCGGCGTCTTTCTGAGCGATCGCGAAGTCGATGACGCGCTGAGGTGACCGGATGCCGCCGAAACCCACGCTTGCAGGGGTGCCGACCGTCACTTGAGGCGCCCGAAAGTCTAGGACATCGTAAACAATTTCGAAGTCCTGCAAGACCTCTTGCAACCGGTACGACAGGTTCTCCGAACCGATGAAGTCGGACCGCGGGATAAGGCACACGAACGTGCCACCGCCACAATAGGCCAACTTCAACTGATCGCCCGGAAAGCACTCGGGTATGCAGTGGGCGAGGTCCACCATCACTTCGCCAAAGACATACCCGCCTTCCAGATCATGGATTTCACGCGCGTTCGTCACATGGATCGCGACGGCGACGACGGAAAGGGCGCGGAAAGGGCCGAGCGCCTTGAGGTAGTTTCGCATCGACAACAGATCCATGGATCCGGCGACGCTCTTCATCGGGATACCGTCCAGAAAGCCGTAAGACGGCTGATCGACCGCAAAGACCTCCCGCTGCGCGGCGCGTTCACTGTCCCGCCGACGTTTTTCCTCGACCAATTGATCGATGACGCCCATCCGGGCGCGGATCTCTAACGTGTCAATTGGCTTGGTCAGGTAGTCGGTCGCCCCGGCATCGAATGAGGCCTCGATCCAGGAGCGGTCCGTCATGACCGTGTTCATCATGATGGGAGCCACAGCGTAAAGCGGGAGGGAACGAATTTCACGTGTGAGTTCGACCCCGTTCATTTCGGGCATCTGGATGTCCAGGATGAAGCAGTCGAACGGCGTGCGCTCCGACTTGAGCATCTCGAGCGCGTGGGGCCCGGAGATGGCCGTTTTCACGTCCTCATAGCCCAGGTCGCGCAGGACCGCATCAAGCAGCAACAGGATGTCCGGATCGTCATCCACCGCAAGGATCTTCATGATTAGCCCCCGTCATCAATATGCTCAAAAGTCGACGACATCCCCGGCGGTCATGGCTAGTGGCGAATTCCGGCAGAAATGGGGCAAATGCGACCTGCCCGGTACATGCCTCGTGATGTCAGGAGCGCCGTTGCCGCATTGCATCACCAATCCGCTGGCCGAGCGAAAAATGCTCAAACGCAGGGTCAGGACCGATTGATCCGCCCCTCAGCGCCGATGCGCTGCTTCGTACCGATTTGCAGTCCTTCACGGCGCAGAAACAATCGCGTACGGCGGTGGTCGACGCCTACGCGAGATCCTGTGCTTCCGGCGACAGAGCCAAGGCATCCTGTGTTTAGCGCCCCAACGACGGAGTCTCTTCGACGCGGAAGACGCGTTGACGCTGCAGCGGCTCAGCTCGGGGCACAGAACAGGATGAATCCACAATCCGACCAAACCGGATAGGAGCGGCATGATGCTGAGCGGCAGCATTTTCCGGACACCTCTTGAACCTGTCCAGACCTTGACTAGGCTTCCTTGGCTTGAGCTTCCTTCGTGAAACCGCGCCAAACCGCGACGATGACCGTAGTCAATACACCCACCGCCATGCCCAGCCAGATCGGCAGGAATGGGCCCGACTGGTTCAGCAGCGCGCCAAAGAACACGACCCAGCCCGCGAAGGAGCCGACGACAATCGAGCCAAGCATTGCTTTCCTCCGGTATCCGTGTGGTGCCAGCTGAGCACAACAATCCGCCAGCGTATCAAAAATAATCTGATCTATTTTTATTATTCTAGGACTAAATTAATGGATATCAAAAAAAGAAAATCTATTCTTGAACCGCATACTTGGGCGGCACTGGACCTGGCTGGTCCTTGGGGATCGGTTGATCGCAACGATCCGCGTTTCACAAGATGGATGGCGCTAACCCCCCGACGCCTCCAGGTCCTTGTAAGCGCATCGCCTTTTAGCGCTTGGAAGAAGGGCGATTTGAATGGAAGCGACCGTATTGCCCGAACGGTACAGATGATCCTCGCTGGCCATCCGAGGAAACGAATCGAGGACCGCATGTGATTTAGCTTCGGCCGACAGCCAAATCTCGGCGCGGCGGTGATCTTCAAGGCCCCTAGGGTCAGCGCCACGGTTGCAGCGCCTGCCTCACGATCGATGACAAAAAGGGCTTGGCTTGCCGATATCTATACTTCCACATCCGGAATACGGGCCAGTTTCCTTCAAGGAATGACCTCCATTCGTCCACAGTTTAGGCACACTCACCGACTTAATGTGATACGGAAACAATGGTTGGAGGCGCCTTGATATCTGCTGATCCATCCTTACTCCCTTAGTCCACGCATGACATCATGAATCAGACTGGCTCACAGGAAGTTCTCATCGTCGATGATGACCCCGACGCCTTCATGTTGCTGGCGCTGGCGCTGGAGGAAGCCGGCGGTTGCCGCGCGACGGTTGCGGAAAATGCTCGTGAAGCCCTCCAGGCGATGTACCAGGTCGACCAACCTTTCGGTGGCATCTTCCTCGACGTCCTGATGCCCGAAACCACAGGGCTCGAGCTCTGCTCGGTCATTCGCAGCATTCCGGGCTATGACGACGTCCCGGTCATAATGGTTTCCGCCATGAAGGATCGCCGCTTCGTCATGGAAGCGTTTGCTGCGGGCGCCAGCGACTACATCACCAAGCCGTTCCAGATCAGCGACGTCTGCGTTCGCTTCCTTCGCGCCACAAAAGACCGCCCGGAACGCGCTCACTGCCTAGAAGGGATTGCGGCGCGCGGAGCCCCGGCCAATGAACCCGTCAAGTCGCCGGACGAAGCCATCCTTCTTGATGATGTGGAACGTGCGGTGAGCCGCGACGCATTTCATTCCTACCTGCTTCACGCGAAAGCCAGACTGAAGATCCCGATGCACGTTCGAGCTGTCAGGATTGCGGATTTCCTGCGCGTCTATTCTGACACGCCTGGGCAAGAGCTCGCGCAAGCGCTGCTTTCTGTCGCGCGGATGCTGTCCGGTCTGACGAGGGACAGCGGCGACATGGTGACGTACTTCGGAAATGGCGTCTTCGTAACCTGCTCCACGACGGGCAGTTCAATCGGCGCGCCGTCCCTCAAGTCCATGATTGAAGAGGCCGGCATGCCTTCCACTGACCCGCACGACAAAAGGCAATTCGACTTGATCGTCGGGCTTGATATCCCGCTGGAGCCGGACACGCATGCAGACGTATTCGACGTGCTCAACCGGGCGATCGACTCTGCAAATCCGCACGACGCCGCCTGACCTCAAGCATCGAGATCCTTCGACCGGGTCCAGCCGCTAGGCGCGCAGCCGGAAGTGCCCCAGTTCGTAGATGGGCATCGTGAACGCGAAACGGCTTCCCTTACCGGGCGCGCTTTCGGCCGAAATCTCGCCGCCATGCGACGTGACAAGCCGCTTCGTGATGGCAAGCCCGAGGCCGATACCCTGAAAGTTGCGCGTCTCCGTTGGGTCCACCTGGTAGAACGGTTCGAACACCTTCTTGGCTTCGGTCTCGGTCATGCCGATCCCCGTATCGCTGACTTCAAACCAGTACATGCCATCGCTCATGTGGCCGGTCACGGTTATCGATCCCTCTCGGGTGAACTTCACAGCGTTGCCGATCAGGTTGCTAAGAATTTGCTGCAGGCGGGTCAGGTCGGCGTACAGCGGCACGTCGGAGATATCGGAAACGAGCCGCAGGCCCTTCTGTTCGGCAAGACGCCGATGGTGCTGGATGATCGAACCAAGATCGGACTTGGGGCTTACCTTCGAGAATTCCAGCCGGAAATCGCCGGACTGCATCCTCGTTGAATCCAGGAGGTCGGACACAATCGACAGAAGCTGCCGTCCCGATACCTCGATCTTCTGGGCGAAGCTGCCGACCTGGTCAAGCGCAGCCGCCAGCTGGGCCGAAAGCACGCTATCGTTCATTAGCGCCACCGTTTGCTTCAGTTTGGCAACGTTGGGTAAGTGCGAACTATTGGAGATGAATGCGTTATAGCCGAGCAGTACGGTGAGAGGAGTCCGTAGTTCGTGGCTGACCATGCTCAGAAAACGCGTTTTCGCCTCAGCGGCCGTCTTGGCCTCCTGCACCGCCTGGTACAGCTTGGTCACATCGGCGGCGACTCCGCGGTAGCCTAGGAACGAACCGTTCTTGTCGAAGATGGGCTTGCCGCTCGTTCGCACCCACATTTCGTCGTTTCTGACGTCGACCGCGCTGTAGATGTAGTTCTGGAAGGGCTGTCGCGCTTCGATGGCAGCGATGACATCGGCTGCCCCGCTTTCCGATAGGGCCTGAGGATCGGAATCGCTGAATTCATCACGCCGCTTGCCAAGAACTCGCGCGGGATCAATTCCGGTGACCCGCTCGAACCCATCCGAGAAGAAGGTGAAACGGTGTTCGTGGTCCTGTTCCCAGTACCATTCGGTGCTGAACTCCGTCAGCTCTGCAAACCGGGCCTCGGCCTTCTCGCGCGCAGTAAGTGCTGCGGTCAACCGCTGGTTCTGTTCTTCAAGCTGCTGCTCGTGTCGCTTGAGTTGAGTGACATCCACGCGCAAGCCAACCCGGGAGCCGTCCGGTGTGGCCTTCTCGATGATCCGCAGCCAGCGTCCGTCGTTCAATTCCTGTTCCACGAAAGCTTCGTCGCTGTGATGGTGTTCCAGGCGCTCTTTCAGCCACTCTCTCTCGCGCCCCTTCGCTTCAGCGTACTGTCCGTTGGCCAGACCATATTCGAGTATGGTCTTGAACGTCGTACCCGGTGTCATCACTGCGGCGCTCTTCGGATAGAATTCCTTGTATCTTTCGTTACAGATAACGAGGCGATCATGTTCGTCGTAGAGGACAAAGCCGTCAGGGATCGTGTCAATCGCAACCTTGAGCCTATTCGCCACACGCCGGTTTTCCTCTCGCAGGCCGAGGAGATACCGCACCGACATCAACATGAAGAACGCGCAGAGGAAGGCAAAGGCCCGGACAGGCCAGGGATTTGGCAGTTCAGATATCCAGCCACCGGACGGGGCGACCGCGACCTCCCAGGTTCCGAGCGGGAAGACCGCTTGCCGAACCAACGGGTTCATGTCGAAAACGTTGCCAGAACCGAAGACGTTCGTCGGATCTCGCTCGACTGCGTCTCGGATGGCCACGGCATACCCTCGCCCGACATCCGCAAGGCCGACTTCCGCGTAGAACGCTTCGGCCGCGAATGCTATCAACAGAAGGCCCATGTTCGCGTCGATTGAGCCCTCCTGCCCTTGCAGCAACTCGATCGGCTGCAGAACGATGAAACCGTCCCCCCCGGTGAGCAGACGAAGTGGCCCTTGCACTAGGCCTGCATCCCGATCCCCTGCATGTTCGATCGCATCGACAAACGCAGAGGAGCCGCGAAGCTCTCGATCTGCGAAGTGTTCGTTACCCCAAACCGGATACACACGGGCCATCCGACCATCGCTGATCAGCGAAATCATGACGACGGAACGGTCGGTTTCGGCGATCCGGCTGGAAATGGACGAGAACTGTTCCTGACTGATTGTTGGCAACAGCGAAACGGTTTGCGCCATACCCGATGCCACGACGGACTTGCGAGCGAGCGTGGTTGCGATGTTGCGAGACAGCGCTTCGACGACTTCGCTCGCATCAGCCCGCTGTTCTGCCTGCAGGCTCGTGAGTTGCACCCGCTCGATGGCAAGGAGAGCTGCAAACACCGCACCTGTCGCCGACAGGTACGTCAATGCGCGAAATGCCATCCTGCGGATGCTTTTTCTGCTCACAACCGTTGCGCCATTCTGTGGCCTCGGATTCTTCCGAGAACTCTTCATGTTTTTCGACAGGCCCAGTCTTTCCTTACCGCAAACACCGCTTGCTAAACAGACCCTACCCAAAGAGACAGCAATAAAAAGGGCAATTTTTCATTCAAGAATAAAGAGTTTTGAAACAGCGCGAAAATGCAACTCCATGCACTGTTGCTGCCAGTTCTGTAGGATCGTCTGATCTACCGCTTCGGCTTCGCCGATTGCGGATCATGGGCGGTCTGTCGGGGGCAAATCGGCCGGTGACGCCGGCGATTTCGGGGTCTCTCTCGGCCGGAATGGCCGACATTGGCGTCTGAGGGCAGAGTCCGCCTCATGCGAGCAGCCTTCGTCGGACAAGGAACAGGTTGCCGAGGGCGAACAGCGTGAAGAGCTGTGCCCGGTTCTTGGCGAGGCCGCGGTAGCGGGTCTTGAGATACCCGAACTGGCGCTTGAGCACGCGGAAGGGATGCTCGACGCGGGCCCGCACCATGGCGATGATCCGGTTGATGTCCTCGTCGACGGGATGCAGCGCGCCGCCCTTCGGCGCCTTGCGCATGACACCCCAGAACTTGCCGGGGCCGGAGAACGCGGCCTCCCGCGCGGCGCTGACATAGCCCTTGTCGGCCCAGACCGACGTCTCCGCGCCGTGCAGGAGCTCGTCCCAGACCTGGCTGTCGTGCACCTTGGCCGTCGTGGTCTCGAGGCTGTGCACGATGCCGCTGTCGGCATCCACGCCGACATGCGCCTTCATCCCGAAGAACCAGTCGTTGCCCTTCTTCGTGGACGACACCTCGGGGTCGCGGGCCCTGGCCTCGTTCTTCGTCGAGGACGGCGCGTCGATGATCGTCGCGTCCACCAGCGTGCCAGAGCGTAGCGTGATGCCATGGTCGGCGAGATGGCTGTTCACCTCGGCGAACAGCTTCTCGGTCAGCTGGTGCTTCTCCAGCAGGTGGCGGAAGTTGAGGATGGTCGTCTCGTCGGGAATCCGGTCACCGCCGAGCTCGATGCTCGCGAAGTGCCGCATGGCGTCGCTGTCATACAGCATCTCCTCCGCCATCGGGTCGCTGAGCGCATACCACTGCTGGAGGAAGTAGACCCGCAGCATCGTCTCCAGCGGCATCGGCGGACGCCCGCCCTTCGGCCCGGCCTTCGGATAGTGCGGCTCGATCAGCGCCAGGAGCCGGGTCCACGGCACCACCGCCTCCATCTCGGCGAGGAACTTCTCCCGCCGCGTCTGCTTCTTCTTCATCGCGTGGCGGAGGCCGGGAAAGGCGGGCTGCTTGGGCATCGGGGGCGTCCTTTGGTGTCCCGCCCAGTCTACCCCAACCCGCTCAGAGGGCGAGGTTTTTCAGACTTTCCTGTATATGTTTGCAACCGTCCTTTTGTCGGCGCGTCCTAGCATCAGGTTCGTGCGGGCTCGGCCATGACGCCATATGCATCCTCGGGGCCCAGGACGATCTCCAGACGCGGCACCTGGCCGGTAACATCCGAGGAAGGGCCGCAAGCTGCGACGGTTTCGTCAAGCATTCCTTGTGTCAGCGTGCTTTCGCTCTCACTGGCAGAGAAGAAAACTCCCTGTCCGCAATAGGTGAAGATGTTTCGCTCTTTTTCCGTCGCGGTTGATATGCATTGGGCGACATGCCGAATGAGCTCGCGGAATTCAGCGTCTGAAAGACGCGCGTGGAGGTCCGCAACACCGTTGACCTTCATCGTCTTGATGAACAGCGGGTCCGGGAAGCGCACCTTGAATTGCTTGGTATATGTGTGGAACGCGTCAACGCCGACACATCGGGGAACATCCACGAACGTATAGGAATCGTGGAGAGATCGTCGGTTTTCCTTCGTGGAACCAGCGCCTTGACCCGATGACATCACGGTTTCGCCACCGGCCAGACGTCTGGCCCGACGATGACTTTTCGTTCTCTCCTTGGCGAGCCGGGTCTGGATCTCGTCCAGGTTGAATGGTTTGATAATGTAGTCGTCGGCGCCTTCCTGAAACGCGTCCTTAAGATAGCGCCGTTCCGTCATCGCAGTCAGCATGATGATTGGGGTTTCCGAATATCCCGGCATGCCACGGATGATCCGGCACAGCTCGATGCCTGAAATCTCCGGCATCTGGATGTCGAGGAAGATGCCGTGGAAGGGCTCCACGGCGTTTTCGATGGCCTCGCGCGCTTCTCTCCCGCCCGTCGCGGCCGTCACCGAGTAGCCGCCAGTCACCTCAAGTGCAGTGGCGAGCAGAAGGCAGATGTCGGGCTCATCATCGACGACGAGCACATTGAGCACGCCGTTCAAGCCGTTCAAGGCCAGATTTTTCACGCCAATTTCAGTCTCGATGGGCATTCCATTCATCCCATGAATTAAACAATACCAGCATCCGCGAGGAATGTGGTCGAAGCATGAACAATTCTAGGTACTTGTTGGCTGAGCTTAGTGTTCACGTTGCCGACTGGAAAATCCGTGGTGTCGGCCGCTGCCTGACCACGGTGCGGCCCATGGAAGGCTGGCGGCACAATCGATCCGGATACGCCGAGGCTAGACGCCCTGATCGAGCCGAGGCAAGGGCACTCCTTGGGCACGGTCCCCGAAAGGTTCGTCTGGGCCAGCATTCGGCGCTTGGCCATCGACGGTGATCCCGGCCTCCTCGAGAAGACGCCTCAACCCGGCAAAGGCGGTGTCCGAGGTCGAGGCCTCATCCCTCGCCTGCGTGAGGAAGCGATCCAACGGCTCGGCCAGCCTGAGTGCCCGGTCGATCTCGGGGTCGCTGCCTTCCTTGTATGCCCCGAGGCGGATGAGGTCCTCCATGTCGTTGAAGCGCGCCAGGCCGAGTCGCACCTCACGGAGCAATGCGTTTTCCTGCGGGCTGTGGCAGTCCGGCAGCATGCGGGACACACTGCGCAGCAGATTGATCGCGGGATAGCGTCCTCGCTCCCCGATCGTGCGCTCCAAGATTAGGTGCCCGTCGAGGATACCGCGCACCGTGTCGGCAACAGGATCGTTCATGTCCTCGCCTTCGACGAGAACCGTATAGATCGCCGTGATGTCCCCCTGCCCGCCGCGCCCCGGACCGGCCCGTTCCAGAAGCTGCGGGAGTTCGGCGAACGTCGTCGGAGGAAATCCGCGTTGTGCCGGCGGTTCACCCGCGGCGAGCCCGATCTCGCGCTGCGCCATGGCGAAACGGGTTACGCTGTCGATCAGAAGCAAGACCTGGAGGCCGGCGTCGCGGAAATGTTCGGCCACTGCAGTCGCGGTCCAAGCTGCCTGTCGCCGCATGAGCGGGGGCTCATCGCCGGTGGAAACGACAAGCACGGTACGAGCCAGCCCCTCGGGGCCCAAATCCTTCTGAACGAAGTCCTGGACCTCGCGACCGCGCTCGCCGACAAGGCCGACCACGATCACGTCGACATCGGCGCGCCGCGCGAGCATTGCCATGAGGGTTGATTTGCCGACGCCCGATCCGGCGAAGACGCCCATTCTCTGGCCCCGGCAGATGGGCGCAAAGATGTCGACTGCCTTTACCCCGGTGTCGATCCTTGGCCCGACCCTGCGCCGCTCGAATGCTCGAGGCGCGTCGCAATGTACCGACCGCGGCACCGCGCCCTGCGGGAGGCGCCCAAGGCCGTCGAGAGGTCGCGCCAGCCCGTCGATGACACGTCCAAGCCATGCTTCTGTCGGCCTGACAAGATCGTCCCCGTCAACGATCTCCACAGCATCGCCGGCTGCGACCCCGCGCCAGAACCCGAAGGGCAGAACATGCGCCCCCGCTTCGTCAAGTCCGACGACCTCGGCCAGCACGGGGCCGTTGCGGCCGTGGACACGGCAGCGCTGCCCGATGCCAAGCGCACGGCCAAGCCCTTCGACGGTCAGTGTCAACCCCGAGATCGACCGGACCTGCCCCGCTATGCGCCGGCCACCCACCTCCCGCGCGGCCTGACTGAGATCGGAGAAAAGGGTTTGCATGAATAAATCCTTGAACGAGACCCTTTATTCATGATATTTAATCTTTTGACACAAGGAAAGACCCATGGACCTCAACGGAATTTCTTTTTTCAGCCTCGCATCGCAGCGCCTCACTTGGCTGGGCGAGAGCCAGCGCGTCGTATCCGAGAATATCGCGAACGCGGACACGCCAGGCTTCAGGGCGCGGACGACAAGCGATTTTTCCGAGATGGTTTCGGGTACGCGCAGCGCGGGCCTCTCCGTCACCGATCCGCAGCATATACAGGGGACAAATGCGACCGGCCCTGTGCGCACGATTGAAGATCCCGACGCGTGGACCACGACCCTCGACGGCAACTCTGTCATCCTCGAACAGCAGGCGATCCGGGCGAGCGAGTTGAGCGGAAGCTACCAGCTTGCCGCGACGCTCTACCGGAAAGGCCACGAGTTTCTGCGCCTTACAGCATCAGGCAGCCGTTAAGGAGGTATGGACGTGGACCCTCTGAGATCGATTTCGGCGATCGCCGCGAGTGGCATGCACGCACAGTCGCACCGGCTGAAGGTTACTGCGGAGAACGTCGCCAACGCCAACTCGACCGGGGCGACACCAAGCGAAGACCCCTATCGCCGCCAGACCATCGCCTTTGCCGAGATGCTCGACCGGAGCACGGGCGCCACGCTGGTGCAGGTCGAGGCGATCGGGCGCGACCAGTCGGAGTTCCCGCTTCAGTACGATCCCGGTCACCCGGCAGCCGACGAAAACGGCTATGTGCGGACGCCGAACGTCAGTTCGATCATCGAGATGAACAACATGCGCGAGGCGGCACGAAGCTACGAGGCCAACATGAACATGTATGAGGCAGCTCGCACCATGCGGCGCCAGATGCTCGATCTTCTGAAGTAAGTCAGGCGCGATGACCGATATTTCCTCTGTCCTTTCCACTGCGACGATCCAGAGCGCCTACAGAAGCAGCCAGGGCCTCGGTCCGGCGACCGGGGAGGCGGACGCTGCCGGCAGCTTTTCGTCGGTGCTGCGCGACGTTGCAGCCGATGCGGTCAACACCGCAAGGGCGTCGGAACAGACCGCCGCTGCCGGTTTGCGCGGAGAATTGGACACGCAGGCCGTGGTCGAGGCTACTCTGCAACTGGAGACGACGTTGAGCGTCGCCGTCTCCATGCGAGACAAGTTCGTGCAGGCCTACCAGGAAATCCTGCGGATGCCGCTTTGACACGCCGAAGAGGGGTGCCGCGTGAGTGAAGCCGATGTCTATTCCATCTTCGCGAACTCGATCTGGGCCATCCTCATCGCGTCGGCACCCGTTCTCGCCGTGGCCACCGTCGTCGGCCTTGGCATCGCCTTGTTTCAGGCTCTTACGCAGATCCAGGAGATGACACTGACCTTCGTGCCGAAGATCGCGGCCATATTCGTCTCTCTCGTGGCCTCGGCGCCCTTCATGTACGCCACGCTCTCGCGGCTTTCGGAGACCGTGTTCGACCTGATCGTATCGGGCGGATCATGACGCGAGCGGCATTCATTCTGGCGCTCGCCTTCGCCGTCACGCCGGACTTCGCCGGAGGTTGGGAAGCGTTCTACGGCCCCCCGGCTTCCGCCGAAGAAGGTTCGGACACGCCGTCTGCGCGAATTGCCTCACGGGACGCGGCGATCTGCATCCGGGCGATCCTCGAGGCGCAGGTCCGGTACGGTATTCCCGACAACCTGCTCCTCGGGATCGGACTGCAGGAGGCCGGGACACGACGCGACGGTCTGCTCACGGTCTGGCCATGGGCCGTGAACGCGGCGGGCGAGGGTCGCATGTTCGACAATCCCGAGGCAGCCATGCAATGGGTGCGCGACAAGCAGGACGCCGACATCCAGTCGATCGATGTCGGCTGCATGCAGATCAACCTGTACTGGCATGCGGACGCATTCCAGACCCTCGCCGATGGATTCGATCCCACCCGCAACGTCGACTACGCGGCGCGCTTCCTGCGTGCGCTTTTCGAGCGGACAGGCGACTGGGAGGTGGCTGCGGGATCCTATCATTCCCTCACGCCAGAGCACCGCAGCACCTATCTTGCCTTGCTCGAACGGAACCTGCTCGTTGCCAACGAACGCCATGATGAGTTCGTGGAGCTTGCACAATCGGTACCCGGTTCTTCGCGTGACCTGCGCCAGCCTCACGAACCTCTCCCGCCGCTCGAAGGCGGGTTCTGGGCGTCTGCGCTGTCGGACGGCACCGGGGCGAGACGGCGCGGGCTCTACAGCCGACAGGACCTACAGCCAATCCTGCCAAGCTTTCACACCGTGCCGTGAGGAGACATCGGGATGAGCACGAAGGTGTCAGGGGTCGCGGCAATCCTGCCCATGGGGAACGCCAACCGTGACATCGCCTTTGCAATCGGCATCGCGATGGTGCTTGCGGTGCTTTTCGTCCCGCTTCCGCCAATCCTGCTCGATCTCGGGCTTGCAGTATCGCTTTCGTTCTCGGCTTTGATCCTGATGGTTGCGCTGTGGGTACCTCGCCCGCTGGCTTTCAACAGTTTCCCCACACTGCTGCTTGTCGTGACGATGCTGCGGCTGTCGCTCAATGTGGCCTCGACGCGCCTCATCCTTTCGGAGGGGCACACCGGGACCCATGCCGCGGGCGGGGTGATCGAGGGCTTTTCGCGCTTCATCGCGACGGGCAGTTTCGTGATCGGGATCATCGTTTTCGCGATCCTCGTCGTCATCAACTTCATCGTGATCTCTAAGGGGTCGACCCGGATTGCCGAGGTGTCGGCCCGCTTCGCGCTCGACGCCATGCCGGGCAAGCAGATGGCGATCGACGCCGACCTCGGCGCTGGCATCATCGACGAGACCGAAGCCCGGCGCAGGCGGGAGGAGCTGGAAGACGAGACCAGCTTCTACGGAGCGATGGACGGCGCCTCCAAGTTCGTGCGAGGTGATGCGGTCGCGGGGATCATCATCACGCTGATCAACCTCATCGGCGGCATCCTCATCGGCGTGATGTCCCATGGCCTCACAATGAGCGAAGCGGCGAACTTCTATACGATCCTAACGATTGGCGACGGCCTGGTAACCCAGATCCCCGCGCTGCTCGTCTCGCTGGCCGCGGGCATTGTCGTGACCAAGGGCGGCACAGAAGGCGCAACGAACGAGGCGGTTCTCGCCCAGCTGGGGAGCTATCCCAAGGCGCTCTACATGGCCGGTGCGCTCCTGTTCGGGATCGCGCTGCTCCCCGGGTTCCCGGCGCCGATCTTTGTTGCCCTCGCGGCGCTGCTCGCTGGCCTTGGTTACGCCATACAGCGGTCGGCCGCGGAGAAGGACGACGCGGCTGCCAAGGCGCAAGCGGCGCAGGAGGCCGACGATGCAAAGGAGGAAAGCGTTACCCAGACCATGAAGCTCGACGACCTCAGGCTCAGGATGGGCGATGCGCTGGTGTCGATGGTCAACCGTCCCGACGCGAGTCTGCCAGCGAAGATCAAGAGCCTGCGGAAACTATTCGCACGAGATTTCGGCTTCGTGCTGCAATCCGTCCGCATCACTGACGACTCGAGCCTACCGTCCAACACCTACGCCATCCACCTCCACGGTGTGGAAATCGCGCGCGGCGAGGTGCGTCCGACGAGCATGATGGTGATCGCCGGAAGCGAGGACACGAAAAACATCCATGGAGAACGCGCCAAGGACCCGACCTTCGGGCTCGATGTGCTTTGGGTCGACCGCGGCGCGGCCACTGCGGCCGAAGAGCGGGGCCTTACCGTCGTCGACCCCGAAAGCGTTATCACCACGCACCTCACAGAGGTCCTGAAGGATCACATGCCCGAGCTTCTCACCTACGGCACGACAAAAGAGCTGCTTGACGGCCTTGACCGCGACTATCAGAAGCTTGCTTCGGACATTCCTGGCGGACAGCCGACTATCCTTATGCAGCAGGTGCTCCAGGCGCTTCTGGCCGAGCGCGTCTCGATCCGGAACCTGCCCGGGATCGTCGAGGCCGTGGCCGAAGTCGCTCGCAAGACCACCGATGTGACCCGCGTGACCAACCATGTCCGGCAGCGTCTCGCCAACCAGATCTCCAAGTCGCTGACCGATCCGCAGGGTTTTGTTCCCGTCATCGCACTGAGCCCGACGTGGGAACGGGAGTTTTCGGAAGCTGTCCGGCAAAATGGCGACGATCGGACGCTCGTGATGTCTCCCCAGCGTGTACAGGAATTCGTCGTCGAGGCCCGCAAGGAAATCCAGCGCTTCGCCCAGAATGACGAATGGCCGGCGGTCATGGTCAGCCCTGAGGTCCGCAGCTTCGTGCGCTCGATGCTGGAACGGTTCAGTCCAACGACACAGGTCGTTTCTCACAACGAGATCCACCGCAAGGCGGTGTTGAAAACCGTGGCACGGATTGGCGGATGAGATGGACCTAGAGACCTTCCTGGTCGAACAGTTCCTGGCCTTCGCTCTGGTTTTCGCGCGGCTCGGCGCAGCCCTCATGTTCATGCCCGGGTTCGGTGAGCAAGCCGTGCCCGTGCGTCATCGCTTGATCTTCGCGCTGGCCCTGTCGGCCGCGCTTCAGCCCGTGGCACCGGTCGGACCGGTATCCGCCGCAGACCCGGTCGCGTTGTTCGCTGCGCTCGGCATCGAGATTGCGATCGGGCTCTGGATCGGGTTGGTCGCCCGCATCCTGATGTCGGCCCTGCAATTCGCGGGCTACCAGATCGGCATGGTCGCGGGACTGGCCAATGCCTTCGGGCCGCAACTCGGCTCCTTCGAAGGGTCGACCATGGTGGCGAGCGGCCTGTTGATGGCCGGTATCGCGCTCATTTTCGCGACCGACCTGCACCACGTGATTATCGGCGCGCTTCTCATGAGCTACGACGTGTTCCCCGTCGGGCTGATCATGCCGGGCGACATGGCCGATCAGATCGCGCGCGCGATCTCCAGCAGCTTCTGGATCGCGGTATCCATCACGGCTCCGTTCTACGTGCTGGGCTTGCTCATCAACCTCGCGCTTGGGCTCGCGAACAAGATGCTTCCAACGTTGCCCGTCTTCTTCGTCGCAGTGCCGGGCCTGATCGTGGCAGCACTCCTTGTCCTTGCGCTGAGCGGCCCTGCCCTTTTCACGGGCTTTCTGCAGTTCTTCAGCGACTGGCTCGCCACACTGACCTTTTGAGAGAGACACGTGGCCGAACTCGAGGAACAGAGCAGCAAGACTGAAGCGCCCACCGAGCAGAAGCTTCGAAAAGCGCGCCAGCAAGGTGACGTTCCCGGCTCGCGGGAACCATCGGTGGCGATGACGGTCCTGTCGCTTTTCGTCATCGTCTACTACCTTGCACCGACCGTCTTCCCACGCCTTTCTGAACTCTTCGCACGGCTCGTGGACGGTTCGGCGTCCATCGACGTCGGCACGGGGCGCGCCGGTCTGCAAGATCTCGGTGAGGTGGTTGAAATGCTCGTCTTGGGATCCGTCACGGTCCTTGCGCCTGCGATGATCGTCATGTTTCTTGCCGCCGTTTTTGGCGTCATCGTGCAAGGCGACACGGTCGCTGCCGTCGAACGGATCAAGCCGAAGATCTCGCGGATCTCGCTGGTCGAGGGGTTCAAGCGGCTGTTCTCTGCCGACACGCTGGTCGAATTCCTCAAGAATCTTGCCAAGCTCTTCGTGGTGGCCGGCATCGGCATGTGGCTTGGCGGTTCAGCAGTGACTGCAATCTGGCAGATACCCGGCTTTCTGCCGGAGCGGATCATGGACCACTCGGCCGGCGCTTCTGCGCAGATACTGCTGGGCACGGGCACGATCCTTGCCGCCATCGCCGTTGCCGACGTCATCTGGAAGCGGGCGCGCTGGCTGAGACGTCAACGCATGACGCTCAAGGAGGTAAGGGACGAAAACAAGGACAGCGAGGGCGACCCGCTGATCAAGGCGAAGCGCACCGGTATCAGAAGGCAACGGGCGCGCCAGCGGATCGCGACGGCCGTGCCCAAGGCCACCGTCATCATCACCAACCCGACCCATTTCGCCGTCGCCCTTCGCTACGAAGTCGGCCGCGACGCCTCACCGGTCTGCGTGGCGAAGGGCACCGATCGCGTGGCGGTACGGATCCGCGAACTCGCGCGTGATGCCGGGGTGCCGATTTTGGAGAACCGTCCGCTCGCAAGGATGCTTCACGCTGTCGTGGAGGTCGATGCATTCGTCCCGGTCGAGCATTGGAAGGCGGTCGCAGAAATCATCGCCTACGTGATGGACCTCCAGCGCCGTCTCGACCGACCGCCACCGCCGGGATCACGTCTTCGCACGGAGAACTAGGTCTCGGAGCGGCCGAAGAATTGATTTGTCACAGCTCAGAAGGGAACTTTTCGGAAGTTGTCCGGCCGTAGGGATGCGGCCGGAATGCCCCGCCCGCCTTTCACCGCAGAACGATGTCCGAAAAATCCTGGTCGGCCGGAAGCTTCGAGCGCTCCAGAAAGATGCGGGACAGCGCTCTTGCCCGGAAGGGGTCGAGATTTGCGAGGATAGGCGCGGCCGCACGCTCGGGCATCGTCCCCAAGACCATGACCGTGGTTTCCATGTCGAGGTCGTCCAGGATCGCGGCCGCCTCCTCGGCATCCATGTTCCGGTAGATCCGCACAAGCCGCTCTAGATCGGCGGTCTGCGAGGCCTCGACACGTGCGAGCAAGGCGTCGATCTCGCCGCGAACCGCCTCGAGCCGATCGGCCTCCAGGTCAAGCTGTTCACGGGCCAGTTCGAGCGTCGCACGCCGCTCGTCGATATCCGCGCGCTGTTCGGCGAGCAGCCGACGCTCCAGTTCGATTGCCGAAAACGCTTCCTCGGACGACGTGCAAAGCGGCAGCTCATCTGACTGCTTCCACACCAGTTGCGCCGGATGCATCGCCGACGAAGCGGGGTGACGGGCAGATGCTGCCTGCTGAATGTTCGCGTCGAGCTTGTCCCCCATTGTGTCGGCGACGCCGGCGGAGGGGAAGGCAAGGATCGCTGCAATGCCGGCGATCAGGATACAGCCCTGCCCGCTGATCTTCATGCCTGCGACCTCCGAGCAGTCTCGAAGAAGCTCCGGATGAGGTCCTGCTTGGCTGGGACCCGCACAGTGGCAGCCTGGCGCACGCCTTCGGCGGCAGCCTCCGCTCGTTCCGAGCCAGCCCACCAACCACCTGCCTTTCGGCGCGCGCCGGTGGAAATGTGATCGGCCACGGAACGGAGCGACCGAACCGAGCCCTCCGTCCGTTCGGCAGCTGCGGAGAAATCCTCCAACGCGGGTCTCAGCCCCTCGAGCGCGATCTTGAGGCGGCGCAACCTCAGGTGCAGGACCACAGCGTAACCGATGCAGGTGCACAGAGCTGCGAGAATAAGCGTATCGATAATCAATGGCATCGTCAATTTGCCTCCTCCTTGTTCAGTTCCTCGGAAATCTTGACGGCAAGCAATCTTGTCCCTCGCCTGCCGGCCATGCCCTTGAAAGCCGTACGCCCACCGACGGTGATATTCACGGGTTGCGATGCGTCGAGCCCAAGATCGAGCGAGACACCCGGCTTCCATTCGAGCGCCTCACCCAACCGGACACGGCCGTGTCCAAGGACAGCCGTGACGGTGACATCGGCCGAAGTGATCATCCGCGACAACTCATTGCGCCATCCGTCCGTTTCACGGCGGAGCGGCGGTGCACCCGGCCGGGACAGCATGTCGATGTCCGGGCCGAACAAGGCGAAGGGCATAAGTACCTCCAGCGTCCCGACATCTCCGTCGAGATCGAGACCGAAGGACGCTACGACGCATCGTTCGTGAGCCTGCCCGATGTCGCTCTCGTCGATCTCGTCCTTCAACTCCAACGCGCGCCCGGAAAGATTGCGTATCCCCGCTAGCTGATCGACGAGGGTGGCAACAACCCGACCCAGCATCCTCAGACCGATACGCCGTTCGATCCGCGACAGCCGGCGCGTTTCGAGGCCCTCCTCGTCAGGCCCGCTCGGCAGGAGTTGATTGACGAGCCGGCCAACCACTGTCGGGTCGACGCGGACGAAGAAAGGACCTTGCCATGGGGGCGCTTCGGCAACGACGCAGAGCCCGCCGCCGCTCGAAATCGCCTTGCTGCATGTGACGTAAGTGATCTTCTGCATCCAGGACACCACATGGCCGCGCCCCAGCTCGGATAGCGTAACGCCAACGGCGACACCGAAACTCGATAACGCGGCGTCAAGCCTGTCCAGCCGGACAGGTTGCGAAGCGGCCGCCTGGATCATCAGTTCTTCAACCGCCACATCGTCCGATTTGCTGTCCGCCCGCCCAGGCTTCATTGTACAACCAGGTCCACGACCAGCACCTCCCGCAAGGCATCCGTTTCGGCCAGACTTCGGGCACGATGCAGGAGTTCCGAGCGAAGCCGCGCGAGCCCTGCTGACCCTCTCAGGTCACTTTCGTTGAGCAACCGAAGGTAATCGACGAAGGCATCGCGAATGTAGGGCTGCCGCTCGATCAGTCGATCCGCGCCTTCGGTCGCCTCATCGTAAGCCATGGCGAGATTGAGTTTAAGAAAGCGCTGCGCCTGCACGCCCGAGGCAGTCGTTGCGGAGATGTTTACTATTATCTCCCTCAAAGGCACGAGCGCGAGCTCCTCGGCTGTCTCCTCCTCACCGGCAGCAGAAGTCTCGGCGGCTTCAAGCTCCTCCGGCTCGTCTGTGGCAGCTTGCTCCCCGCGATCGTCTGAAAGTGGCCAGAAGAAGAAATAGGCCGCGGCGGCGGCCGCCAGAGCAACGACCGGCAGCGCGAACAGGACAAGCCGGCCCCGCCTCGGAGTCTTGGGATGGTCGAAACTTTGGTCTTGCTTGTCCATTGAGCTCATCATTCGATGCCTGACGCTAAAATACATGCAATAGCAAGAATAACAAGTTTAAATCTTGCGTTAATATTTGATATATGTAGAACGTAAGTGACATTTAATCTTGATCGAACGCCGGGCCAGGCTCTTGCAGGCAGTTATCGACAATCTCACCGCGCTCGGGCGCCGTCGGCTCATCCTGCTGGGCGGGGTGGGCGCTGCGCTTGTGATGGCCGTCTTGTTGGGCGTGAGCTACACCCTCGCCCCCACCTACTCGCCACTCTACAGCGATCTTTCACCCGCAAGCGCAAGCCGCGTGGTCAGCTCTCTCGAACAGGCAGGGTTCCGTATTTCGCTTTCGCGAGACGGCTCCGTGGTCAGTGTCCCTCAGGAAGACATTGCGCGCGCACGAATGACACTGGCTGACGCCGGCTTGCCGTCGGAGGGCTCGTCCGGGTGGGAGCTCTTTGATGCGAGCGCCGGCATCGGCATGAATACGTTCCTGCAAAGGGTGAACAGGCTCCGGGCGCTTGAGGGAGAGCTTGCGCGCTCGATCCAAACGATCGACGGGATCGAAGCTGCGCGCGTACACCTCGTCCTGCCTGAGCGTGAGGCTTTCTCCCGTACGCGGCCTGAGCCCTCGGCGTCCGTCATCATTCGCAGCAGGCTCGGAGACAACATCAGTCGGCGGCAAGCAGTGGCAATCCGGGCTCTCGTCGCGTCTGCCGTGCCCGACCTCGCCCCTGGCCGGATCACCGTGCTTTCGGCCACGGGCGAGACCATCCTTGCCGAAGACGATCAGGAAACGCCCGCCTCGATGCTCCAGTCGCGCAAGGTCGCCCTCGAAGAGCGTATGTCCGAAAGCATCATGAGCATTCTGAGCGCCCGGGTCGGCACCGGTAATGCGCGCGTGCAGGTCAACGTGGACCTGACCTCAACCCGCAGCGTCACGCGGTCCGAGACCTTCGACCCCGAGCAACAGGTCGTACGGTCCACTGAAACGCGCGAGGAATCCGGTCGCGATCAGAGTCCCGGATCGCAAGAGGTGGGCGTCGGCGGCAACCTGCCGGATGACTTCGGCGAACCCGTTGCATCGGACACACTGAACGAGACGCAGAGGACGGACGAGATCGTGAACTACGAGATCGGGTCCACGCTGACCGAGATGGTTTCGGAGCCCGGCGCAATCGAACGCATTTCGGTAGCCGTGCTCGTGGATGGCATCTACACCGAGACTGCCGACGGCGAAGTCACGTATGTGCCTCGCGACGAGGCCGAGCTGAGCAGGCTCGAGCAGTTGGTGAGGGCGGCCGTCGGCTACAACGAGCAGCGCGGCGACACGGTCTCGGTCGAAAGCCTCCAGTTCGTCGACATCGTGCAACTGGTGGGAGAGCCCGTGGGCTCGTCCTTTACCGACATACTCATGCAGAGCATGCCCACGATCCTGCGCGGTGTCTTCGCCCTTGCCATCGTTGCGGCCGTGCTGTCGCTTGGATTGGGGCCCGCGCTGAAGCTGCTCTCGGCGAGGGTCGATGCGCCGCCAGCCACGGGGCAACCGCAGCTCGAAGCTGACGGTGTCAATCCCGACCGGCCACAGCTCGAAAACGCGCAGACCTTGACCGACGGGGCGACCGTCCTGCTGCCGTCCGGTGAAATCGGTTCGTCCGAAAGCATGCGTGTGTCCTCGGTCGTCGGTGAGATCTCACGCCAAAGCGTCCGGCAGGTGGCGACGCTGGTCGTCCAGCAGCCAGACGAAACGCTTCGCACCGTCAAGGGCTGGCTTGTGGCGAAATGATGAAGGGCAATGCGATGAGCTATCTGTTCGACAGGGATTTCGACGCGGAGCGCTCGGACGAGTTTATGACGCCGGACGACCAGGTGGCCCCAATCTACACCGAGGAGGAGTTGCGTGCAGCCGAGTTTGCCGCCCGAGCCGAAGGCTTCGAGGCGGGGCGCACGCATGGCAAGGCGGAGGCCCTGGATGCGGCGAAGGCCGCGCGCGCAGAGGAAAGGCATGACGCCCTGCTTGCTCTTGCCACGCAACTCCAGATGCTCTGCGAAGATGCCGCGAGCCATCGCTGCGCACTCGAGACGCAGATGACGGAATTCGCGCTCGTCGCCTGCGAGAGGATCGTCCCCGAAATCCTGCGCACCAAGTCGACCATTCGCGCCGCCGCCGAGGTCCGGCGCTGTCTCGGCCAGGTCCTGAGGTCGTCGAGGATCCGGGTCTTCCTGTCTCAAAACGCGCTCGAAGAACACCGCGCCCTCATCGAAGCAACCATTCGCGACCGTCACTTGGGCACTTCCGTGGAACTTGCGGTCGACCCGACCCTCGCAGATGGCGACGCGCGGGTCGAATGGGACAACGGCGTCATGGAATACAGTTTCGGCCAACTCGCGGAAAAGCTTCTCGACGCGATCCGCAAGACGCTGCCCGTACCTGCTGAAACCACCGAGAAGGGGAGAGTGGCAAATGGCTGAGAACACGAAATCGGCACCGGCCGGAAAGAAACCTGCGGAGCGGATCGCGACGACGGACGGTGAGAGCGTCGAGGAACAGCGCGCAGGCGCTGCCGGACCACTGTTCGAGGAGATCGAGCCAGAGCCCGCTGAAATGCATTCACCGGCAGGCCAACGCGCAAGCCGCGGCATCGAAGCGATGTTCAACGTGCAGATGGACGTCCAAGTCGTGCTCGGCCACGCCCGGATGCCGATCGCCGAGGTGCTGAAACTCGGCCGCGGCTCGGTCATCGATCTGGACCGGCGCATTGGCGACCCCGTCGACATCGTCGTTAACGACATGCTCGTGGCACGCGGCAACCTCGTGCAGACCGAGGGCGACCGGATCGGGGTGACGCTGACGGAAATCATGCGGATCCCTGCAAGCGACTGAGGATCGTAGTGAAGGAGTGTCTTCGGTCGATGCATGTTCCGCAGCCATACCCGCCGCTTCGCTTCATCCTTGCGGCGGTTGCGGCACTTGTCGTTCTGGCCGGAATGGCCAGCGCACAGGATGCCGGCGGGCTCCTGAACGATCTGGCGGGAGCGCTTGGCGAAGCGCCGGAAGGCTCGGACGAACGCGCGACGCTGAGCGGCAGGATCATCCAGCTCATCGCTCTGACGACCGTCCTGAGCGTCGCGCCCGGACTTCTAATCATGATGACGTGCTTCACGCGTTTCGTGATCGTGCTGGCGATCCTGCGCTCCGCTCTCGGCCTGAACCAGACCCCACCCAACATCGTGTTGACGAGCATGGCCCTTTTCATGACGTTCTTTGTCATGCAACCCGTGTTCGAGGACGCCTGGGAAGGCGGGGTTCAGCCTCTCATCAACAATACGCTGACCGAAGAGGAGGCTCTGACGCGCATTGGCGAACCTTTCAAGGAATTCATGTTCGTCAACACGCGGCCGCAAGACATAGAGCTATTCCAAGACATCGCGGCGCGGGCGGACGGGGTCGAGGCCGCGCCCCTTCCCGAAGCCGCAGAGGAAGCAGCCTGGCGGTCGCTGATCCCCGCCTTCATGATCTCGGAACTGCGCCGTGCCTTCACGATCGGCTTCCTGATCTTCCTTCCGTTTCTCGCCATCGACCTCATCGTTGCCTCGATCCTGATGAGTGCAGGCATGATGATGCTGCCGCCCGTCCTTATCTCGCTACCGTTCAAGATCATATTCTTCGTACTCATCGACGGTTGGTACATGCTGGCCGGTAGCCTGGTCGAAAGCTATGCACCCCTGATCTCGCCGTAGCGATCTCGCCCGCCAAGGAACCCCAAATGACCTCGACCCGCCACAGCACGACCCGCGACCCCTCCCCCCTGCCACGGCGGCTGAATGGCCCTGAAAAGGTTGCCATTCTCCTGCTTTGTCTTGGTGAAGAACGCGGCTCGGAGGTGATGCAGCGTCTCGACGAGTCTGAGCTTCAGCGCATTGGCCGTGCCATGTCGCAGCTGGGGCCGATCCCGGCCGAGTTGGCCGAAGCCGTCCTAGCCGAGTTCACGGAAACCGTCGTAGCGGGCGGCGTGCCTCCAGATACCTATGAGGCGGCCCGCAACATGCTGGGTTCGTTCATGCCGGAGGAAAAGGTCAACGCGATGCTGGGCACGACGGTCACTCCGTCGCGCGAGAATGACATCTGGCAACGGCTGCACCAACTCGACGAAAGAGTGCTGGCACGCCACTTCGCCGAGGAAAAGGTCGCGACGGTAGCGACCATTCTCTACTGCCTTTCGCCCGATTTCGCCGCTCGCGTGCTTCCTCTCCTCGAGGAGGACAAGATGCTGAGCGTGATCGAATGGATGATGCAGATGGAGGAACCACCGGACCATCTGATGGAGGAGATCGAGGTGGCACTCCAGCTCGACGTTCTCGACGTCGGCGGAGACAAGACGGTCGCAACCGCCCGCAAACGCATGGCTGACATCTTCAACAAGCTCGACCCTTCGCTGTTCGAGAACGTCTCCGCACAGTTGGCGAGGCGCATTCCTGAGGAATTCGGAGAAATAAGGAAACGGATGTTTACGTTCGACGACATGGCCCGCATCGGTGGGCAGGACATTGGCAGGATTATGCGTGGCGTATCCGGCAACACGGTTCCTCTTGCCCTGAAGGGAGCGCGAGAGGAGCTGAGGGAGCATTTTTTCACCGCACTACCCGCGCGCTCGCGCGACATGCTGGTCGAGGAACTGGAAAGCATGGGCCCCGTTCGGGCCCGTGACGTGCGGGATGCTCAGAATGCGATGGTCGACTACGCGCTCGAACTGATCGCAGCCAAAGTCATTCAGCTGCCGGACGAGGACGAAGAAGCCTTGATCGAATGAGGGGTGACGCCTCGGCCGGTCTCAGCGGTAGGGACGTGAAGGCATGCTGCTTATCGCGGAAATGTCGATCGTAACGGGCGTGAAGCTGCCGTTTGCCGTCGCCGACAACAACTGAAACGCCGTGTTCTGCAAGGCCGGTGTCGTGTCGAGAGCATCGCTCAGGATCGTGTACTTCCGGACCAGTTTCTCAACAACCTCGGGGTCGTTGAGCGTGGCCAGGTCAAGCCGCGACCGGATCAGATCGGCCTGCCGATCGATGTCGAGCGTGCCGACCGCCTCCGGAAAACCGAGCGCCAGCCGGATGACGGTTCCCATCTCTCGATCCTTGAGGATGTCCAGCGGCGTCTCGACGCTTGCAGCCTTGCGCTTGAATTCGAGCGCCGCACCGAGCGCCGCGTTTTGCGATGCCTGGTCATTGATGAAGACCGTTTCGAGATAGCGATCAACAATCCCTTCCTGCCACGCCGGGTTGGAGGTGTTCGGGTTCGTCGTGCCGCCCTTCTCGAAGCCAAGGGCGAGGTACATTTCCCGGAAGCGCGGATCGGTCAGCCGATTCACGAGGGCCGCGCGATCATCCAGATCGCTCTCTAGCATTCGGCGCATGAGTGCCTTGCCAAAGATCTGATCTTCGAGATCGAACGCCTTCATCACGAACACGTACAGTTCGCGGTTCTCGACCAAGTCCTCGACCGTCCTGATGTCGCCGATCTGCTGCCGGAAGGTTTCGATGCCCCTGGCGTGAACAGGCGCTTCCCGCATGACCGAGATCTGCCGGTCGCGCGTCACTTCGGCGATCGTGAGCGCCAGCGGTGTGCTCATTCCTGCGATCGGGATCATGGCGACCCGGCGAGGTAAGCCTCCCGCGCGATCGCGGCACGCTTCACGGATGTGGCAAGGAGCATTTCCTCACGGACAAGCAGCGGGCGCAGTTCGCTCAGCGCGCGGTAATAGTCCATCTGGCTCACACAGTTCGCGGCTTCGAACACATGCCGAACGTGCCCAGGCCCGAAGACGGTCGCGAGAACGGCGAGCTGGCTCTGGATCTCGGGGACAAGCTTGTCGCGGAGCTCGGACTTGATGAGGACGGTCTGAATGAGGAAGTAGACGCGCTTGATCGGCGTTGCTGCGTCCTCGTGGTTCAGGAGATCCTTGCCTCGGATAACATCTGCGTTGTGGCTCTCGATGGTGAGGACATGCCGGCGGTTGGAATTGCGGACCACGCAGCCGTTTATGACCACACATTCGTCAGGCTTGAGGGTCAGCTTCAGGGGCATGTTACGTCTCCTCCGCGCGTGGCCCCGGCGCTTGCCCGGCAAGGCCGGCGGCTATTGCTCTGTTGGTCGAGACCAAAGCGGTGACCCCTTTTTCTCCCCCAATGACGTCGTTGCTCTGCCGCTCGACCCAAAGGGCGAGTGAAATCAGGGCCGCTCTCAGCGCCGGCGCCAACTGATTGTTCGGATCGGCGAGGTCCACTTTCAGCGCCGACCAGAACTTGATGTTCTCGGCAAGTGTGTCGCGCAGGCCCTCGGAGAGGATCCTCAGCCGCTCGGACTGGTCCGTCGCGGCATCGTAGACAGTGGCGTTTCGATCCATCTCTCCCGCGAGCCTAAGGAGGATGCGACGCTCGATATCGCGCGGATTCTCGGATTCCCGGATGTTATTCTTGTATGCTGCGACGCTCATTGCTTCTGCCTGTCTTCTTTGGAGGCCTCATGGCCCGATGATTGTTCTTGCGCCGGGGAATTCGCAACCGGCGGTGGTGTTGTTTGCGGGGCCCGAAGCGCTTCCGGGCCCCGCATGTCGGATATCTGCGCAGAATTACCGGAAGAGCGCCAGAATGCTCTGTGGGTTCTGGTTGGCGATCGACAGGGACTGGGTCGCCAACTGTTGCTGCACCTGAAGCGCCTGCAGGCGCGCGGCTTCCTCTTCCATGTTCGCGTCGACCATGGCACCGACGCCTGCATCCAGCACGTCAACCAGCTCGGTGATGAAGGTCTGCTGTGTCTCGATCGCCTTTTCGGCCACGCCGAGCGCCGTTGCCTCCTGCATGATCGCCGTGAGAGCGGCGTCAGCAGCCTGAACGTCAGCTTCCACGGCAGTGCCGGCCGTCACGGTCCCCGCGACGGTCTCAAGGGCGGTCACTTGAGCTTCAAGGCCCGCGATCGTGAAATCCTGCGAAGTCACGTTCAGTGTCGCGCCTGCACGTGCGATACCAGTGGTGACCGTCTTGGTCCCGGCCGAAGCATCCAGAAGCAGGTTGTCCCCGTTGAACGAAGACTGGCTGATCGTGGTTCTCATCTGCTCGGTGAGGGCCGTCAGTTCCGCTGCGACGGCCGCGTTGTCCACGCCAGGCTGAGATGCGAAGGCAACGCGCTCGACGAACTGCTGCGCGAGGTCGGTCAGGGTTTCTGCGCCGACACGTGCGGTCGACATCGCACCCTTGGCGAGAGCCATGCTTTCGTTAACGGCCGACAACATGCTGCTTTCCGACCGCATCGTCGTCGCGATCTGGAAGTAGGCTGCGTTATCCTTGCCGGATTCGACCTTAAAGCCGCTCGAGATGCGACCTTGGGTCTCGGTCATGTTGCTGTTGATGGAACGGAGGGTGGACAGCGCATTCATCGCTGCCGTGTTGGTGTTAATCGAAGACATTGCTTTCTCCAGTGCTTCGGTTTGGGACTCTCGTCTTTCTGACGAGCAGGCGAGACCTTGCTCACACGACCTATCTTGTCGCCTTGGGTTAAGGCGGAATTAAGGATTACAAGGACTGATCTATTGTCTTTTTCTTGTTTGGACCGGACAAACTCTTGCTGTGTTCGCGCCTCAATTCACCCTTGGCGTCGTAAGTCCTTGAGAGGCTGTCGCGCTCGGCGATACGGGTAAGCTCCGTCGCCACATCCCTCAGGGCCTGAGCCATGCGCCCGGTGATCTCGGCATTGCGCGACAACAGATCGCGAAGCCGTGCAACGCGCAGTCGCAGAATGGCCTCCGCCTCGGCCCCGCCACCTGCAAGCCCCGCGACGATTTCCGCCTCGCCGGCCTCGAGCGCGGACGCAAGCGAGGTCTTCTCTTCGAGAAGATGCGTCACGAGCTCTAAGTTGCCTTTCTCTATCGCCGCGTTTTCTCGCTCGATAAGATCCGCCATGCGGCGCAGCGTATCCCAGGTGTCTGCTATCATTGCCCACCCTCCCCTGTTGTACGGTTGTAGCCAGCGATCGCGGTCTCGATGCTTTGCGCGATACCGGACCGACCGCCGGCGGCCATTTCTTCGGCGATCGCCCGCGCCAGGAAACTTCGCCACATCTCCTCGACGTGGCCGCCGCTCATCATGCCGTCCGGAACGTTTCTGAGTAGCTCGTCCACGGTCTGGGAAAGAAACAGCGCCTCGAACTCCTGAGCCGCCTGTTCCGCGGCGCCCGTGGCGGGACGAGCCGCCAGTGAGGCCGCGTCGATCGAGACGGCGCCAACTCCCGCCATCAGATAATCTCCAGATCTGCGTGGAGCGCGCCTGCCGCCTTTATCGCCTGCAGGATCGAGATCGTCTCTGTCGCGCCGACGCCGATTGCGTTCAGTCCGTCCACGAGTCGCTGGAGGCTCACGTTGCCTTCCAGAACGGTAAACTCGGCCTCGCGTTCGCGGATCTGGATCTCGGTCTGCGGGACAACGACCGTCTCACCGATCGAGAAGGGCTCGGGTTGGCTCACCTCGATCTCCTCGCGCACGATCACGGTGAGGCCGCCCTGGCTCACGGCCACCTCTCCGATCCGCACGTTGGCACCGATCACAATGGTGCCTGACCGCGCATCGATGACGACGCGCGCGACCGTGTCCGGGGTTACGCGAAGATTCTCTATGTGCGCCATCAGTTGAGTGACGTCCGAGAAGCGGCGGGCGTCGATCTCTACGGTTGTCGGATCAAGCGCACGCGCCACGTTCTCACCAATGTAGGCGTTGATGGCTTCTTCCACCCGTTGCGCAGTGGTGAAGTCTGGTGTCCTCAATGCAAGACGGATCGAGTGCAATTGATCGAAAGAGAATGGGATCTCGCGCTCGACAATTGCACCATTCTCGATGCGCGCCACAGTGGGCACACCTTCGACGATCGACGCGTTGATCCCCTGCGCCGCATAGCCAGCCACGGCGATCGGCCCCTGCGCGACTGCGTAGATCTCGCCATCCGCCCCGGTGAGCGTCGTGACGATCAAGGTCCCGCCCCTGAGGCTACTCGCATCGCCGATCGAGGACACGACGACGTCCATCGTCTGGCCCATCCTCGCGAACGCGGGCAAGGATCCGGTCACGAGAACGGCGGCGGTGTTCCGCGTCCTTATCTCGTCCCCCGATAGATTGCCGGCCCCGAGCCGCTCGAGCATTCCCTCGATGGAACTCTCGGTGAATGGGCTGTTCCTGAGGCTGTCGCCCGTACCATTGAGGCCGACCACGAGCCCGTAGCCGACAAGCTGGTTCTGGCGCACGCCGTCGACCGTCGCGATGTCCTTTATTCGAACATCCGCCCCAGACGGGAGCGGCAGACCCAACCCCGAAAGGTCCGCCAAGGCCGGGAGCGCCATGCCTAGGGCAAGCGCCAGGCCGGCGAGCACGTTGAGCGCAGATCGGTGACGCATTGAGGCCAGCCCCCTTGAATTTGCGCTTCCGGGCCGGAAATCTCGCGCCAGCATCGCAAGATTTCCCCTAACCCACTGTTCACTGTCTATACTTGCTATTCTTAATTTAATTCATGTATCTTGTCCATAGATGGCAAAATTCTTTGTGCCTGTCTTTGCTATTGAGAGCCTTGGGGACATCTGCATGCAAATCTACGTTCACGAACCTCGGAAGGACCGGCTCGCGAGCCTTCTCGCTGAACTCCAGTCGGACAAGATTGCGCCGAGCCCGATCGATGACGCCTTCTTCGAGCGTGACCTGTCGCTGCTCAATCGTCCGCACAGTGCGGGAAATACCTTGCTTCTGGCCGACGTCCCTGGTGTCACGGAAAGGATCGCGGCCCTCCGAGAGGCAGGGTGCGACAATCCGGTTGTCGTAATGCGTGATTTCCGCAACGCGCGGGATACGGCGCTCCTTCTCGATCGGGGCGCGGACGAAGTTGTCGTCATTCCATTGAAAGCGATCGAACTACGGGCGCGTGTGAATGCGATCCTTCGCCGTTCGCACGGCCATTCGGCGGACGAGGTGAAGGTCGGGGACGTCGTGGCCTATTTCGATGGGCGCGATCCCAATGTGGCGGGGCATCGCGTGCGGCTGTCGCAGCGCGAGCATGCGATCTTCACGCAACTCGCGCTCAACGCGACCAAGGTCGTGCCGAAGTCGGCAATCTACGATGCCGTCTATGGCGTCGAAGACATGCCACCGTTCGAGAAGGTCATTGACGTCTATATCTGCAAGATCCGCAAGAAGCTGGAGGCCACGACCCCCCATGGCGGCAGATACATCGAGACCGTGCCGGGACGCGGGTACCGGTTTTCAGATGACGCCGTCACAAAAACGGGTACCGAATGACGCACGCCGCGCCGTCCGTCATCTCATGTAGTCGAGGAAGCTGAGGCGAGAGATGCGCGCCGAGATCGCATATGCCGCCTCTAGTTGCGTCGAAAGCTGCGTCACGCGGGTCGCCGCCTCGAAGGGATCGACACCTTCAAGCGTGTCGATGTGCATTTTGTAGACATCTGCGCGGTCTTGCTGCCGAATGATCGTGTCCTCGACCGTGCGCTGCTGCGTCCCAAGCCGGGCCTCGATGCTGGTGATGCCTTCGATACCGTTCAGAACTCCCTCGACGGCTGCATCGACCCAGACACGGTAGGCGCCCGCGTCCGAGACAGTCGCAGGATCGACCGCCGCCAACATCGCGAGCCCCTGCAGCGCCAGTGTGAACGGCGGATCATTGGCCTGAATGCCGTAGGTCAGCACGGTCGCATCGTCGATCCGGGCCGAAAGACGGGCGGAAGAGTTGCCGGACGCGTCCAGAAGCGGAGTCCCGTTGAAGAAGGTCGCTTCGAAGTTCGTCTGCGGCGCGCCCGTATTCGTGCTCGAAAAGACCTGCGCAACTTCGTTCAACTTGGCCAAAGCGTCAGCCGTATCGACGACTTGCGACCCCACGATACTGGCAAGCACGTCCCTCGGCGCGAGACCTGTCGTGGCGTTCACCTGATCCCAGGTCTGAAGCGGCTTGCGGCCGCTTTCAGTCCCCGAAAACAGGTGCGCCCCCTGATAGGTCGCGTTGAGTTGGGTCACGACCTGCTCGTAAGCCGCCTTGGCGGATTGCGCGACCACAGCCACCGTGGGGCCGGGTGTCGTGCGGTTCGCGATGGCGATGTCGAGAAAGCCCTGCAGGGTCTCGCGCACGCCAACCATTGTCGTTGCCATAAGGTCCAGCCGGTTGCCGACAAGACGGTTCCCCGTCATGAAATTCTCGTTGCTGGCGGCGCTTGTACGGACGCTGAGAAGCTCACTCGCGCGGAAGCCCAACGCGGCGTAGACGTCGCTCTTTCGGCCGGTCGACATCTCCTGCCCCGCACGGTCAAGCCGCTGCTGAACATCCGCGACTGTCTCCCGCCGGAACTTTGCGGCTGTCAGTGTCGAAAGCGTGCCAGAGATGGAAGTCATTGGCGGAGTCCTCAGAACGCGGCGAGAAGGGTATCGAGCATTTCGGTCAGGGAACGGATGACCTGGCTGTTGGCCGCGTAGGCCTGCTCGATCTCCACGAGCCGTTGAAGCTCATCGTCCATGTTCACGCCGGAAATCCCGCTGCGCACTGCCTCGATCGAAGCCGCGCTGGCAAGCAGGGACTCTTGCCGCTGCTGCGCCGACACGCGCGTCTGCTGCTGATCCGCAACGAGGCCGGCGACGAACTGCCCCAGCGTGACGTTATCTCCGAGCCCGGCCGAGATATCGAAGCCATGAGCGGTTTCGAACACCTCGACGAAGGCGTTCGGCTGCGTTGCATCGCTGGCGGGGCCTTGCACCGTCGCCCCGATACCGTCGCGAAGGCGCCAGAGCAATCCACCCGCCTCGGGGCGGACCGCATTGTTGACGTCGATGCGGCTCGCCAAACCCTCGAGGGCCGCGGGCAGGCCTGCGTTGCCACGCTCGACAAAAAGGCCGGCCGCGCCCGGAGCCAGCGACGCATCGGCGGCCGCGAATTCCTCGATAAGGGCGCGCGCGGTCTCGTCGAGTTGCAACTGGATTCGTGGAAAGACCACGTTCAGCAACTCGATTTCACCGGCAAGCTTGCCCTCGCCGAAGCCGCGCTGACCTACTCGGCCCGGCGTGATGTCGATCCCGTCCGCGAAAAGCGTGCCGGACGCTTCATCGAAGCTTACGGTTCTTTGGTTTCTGTCCTCGAGCAACTCCGTGCCGCCCGCGGTGTAGACCGACATGCTTCCGGATGCGCCGTGCACGATGTGAAGATCGGCCACGTGGGACAACTGGTCGATGAGCGCGCCCGCTTCGTCCATGAGCGCGGCTTCGAGATCGGTGCCCGTCCCGGCCTTCGGAATCTGCACATTCAATTCGGCTAGGCGGCCAAGGCCTGCGTTCAGGGTCGCGATAGATGTATCGATCCGTTCCCGGGTCAGGGCTCGCGCCTCTTCCAACGTGCCCGACGTGGTGTTGAGCTCCTGCACCATGCTCTGGGATGCCATGAGAACGCCCGTCTGCGCGGCGGGCAGTTCCGGTGCGTTCGCGAGTTGCGTGAACGCCGAGCGGAGATTGGCGATCCGGTCGGTGAGGCTCGCGCCCGTGCCGGGCTGGCCGAGACGGGTCGTATATAGCTCGAGCCCTGACGCGATCGCTTCCTGCCGGCCGGCGCGCGCCTGCTCGCTTCGATACAGCCGATCGACGGCAGCATCGACCTCACGGCGGATGCTGGTAACCCTTACCCCGCCTGCGGCATCCGCCCCCTGCAGTGCGGACTTTCGCGTATACTCGGGACGGTCGGCATTGGCGATGTTGCCCGCAGTGATCTCCGCGCGCTTCTCAACGACGGCAAGACCGCTCCGGCTGATGGAGAAGGCGCTCGTGATGCCCATGCTAACGATCGCTCCCTTCGATTAGGTCAGCGCTTGATGCGCATCGTCTCGTCGAGCATCTCATCGACCGTCGTCACGATCTTGGCGTTCGAGGAATAGGCGCGCTGGATCTGGATGAGGCTCGTGAGTTCCTCCGCGATCTCCACGTTCGAAGTCTCGAGCGCACCCGACGTTATCGTGCCGGCTGAACCTGCGGAGGCTGAAGCTAACTCGAGCGGGCCGCTTTCACTGGAAAGCAGATACGCATTGCCGTTGGTCTCGATCAAACCATTGGGGTTGGTGACCATAGCGAGAGGGATGCTGAAGAGCGCGCGCCGCATGCCATTGTCGAAGATGCCGAAGACGTCGCCGCTTTCCGAGACTTCGGCACGGGTCAGCGTTCCGCTCGATGATCCGTTCGCCGAAACATCGAGGGGCGAGTAATCCCCTGCAAACTGGGTGAGGCCGCCGTAAGTTCCAACCGCGCCGAAGTCGAGCGTGACGGTCTGTCCACCTCCGATATTGAGTGCGAAGAGACCGTCATTTGCCGTTGCGCCTGCAGACGTGACGTTCGTCAGGTTCGTATAGGACAGCGGAGCCCCCGGGGTCGCGCCCGTGTCGGCGAACGTGACCGTCAGCGAGCCCAGCGCGGCGCCAGCTTCATCCGCGACGTCCAGAAGCCATTCGTTGTTCGTGGCTTGCGGCGTCCAGGAGAATTGCAGCCGCTGCGTGGCGCCCAGCGGATCGTAGATGCTGGCCGAGGACGTGAAGGGCGCGCCGGCGCCGGCGCCGGTCTGTTGCGACGGCAGGTTGCCGCGGATCCCCAGCTCCGAAGTTGCTTCGCCGGGGATCGTGCGTTCGCCTATGTTCACCGTGGACAGGCCCGTGAATGAATTCCTGTCGGCCGCCTGCAACGTGCCATTCGTGTCGTATGGGAAGCCCGACAAGTAGAACCCCGCGGCGTTGCGGAGATCCCCGTTTTCGTCCGGGCGGAACGAACCCGCTCGCGTCATCATGTAGTTTGAAAGAACCGGATCATTCGTGTTCTTCGAGACGACAAAAAATCCCGGACCGCTGATGGCGAGATCTGTGGGACGGCTTGTCGTTCGAAGTTGGCCGTCCGCATCGATGTCCGATGCCTGCACGGCCCGCACACCACCGGGCGGCGCCGTACCACTGGAAGACGCAACAGTGGACGAAACCATCTGTGCAAAACTGCGTCGGTAGCCGTCCGTGCCCGCATTTGCGATGTTCGAGGAAATGTTTACGACGGCCGTCATGTTGGCCTTGAGCCCACTGACGCCGTTCTGCAATGCGGAATTTATGCTCATCAGTATGGTCCTTTTCCCGTATTGTCCCCAGTGAGATTGTTTCACAAGGTTAAAGGAAGATTAAATTTTGTTATTCTTGTGTTTCCTCGTGCAGGTCTTCCGATCTTTCCACCATTTCGTTCGCCAAGTCTTCGACCCGCTCCAGCGCCTCATCTGCCCGCAGCAGCAAAGCTCGGGTCGAGGCTGATCCGAGTTCAGGTCCGAAGGCGTCGGGCGCAGCACTTTCCACCAGCACTCGCCCGAGTTCGTCGCTTCGCTCCGCGAGCAGCAGGCCGATCGTCTCCGCGAGATGCCTGTCGCCGCTCCGCTCCGCGGCAATCATCAGGCCGATCGCATCTGCTGGTGCAAGATCGTCCTCGACCGCACGCCAAAGCTCGACATATGCATCGCGGGCGTCCTCCCAGGCACCATCTGAAACGAAGCGGCGCGCCAGAACCCGCAGCACCTCCTCGGATCGGGGCAAGTCTGCTTCGGCTTCCGTCAAACGCTCACCTGTGCGGACGACGTACCCGTCACGCAGCACTTGCAGCCTTTCGAGCAACGTGGCGTCTACAGACCGTAACGTTGCGCCAAGAAGGTCGGCAGCTGCGTCGATCCTTCCGCTCGCAAGATGCGCTTCAGCTTCCCTTAGCCGCAAATGGTCCAACTGGTCGGGTTCCGGATCCGCGAGACCAAGGTCCGCGGCGGCCTCCATGTACTCCCTTGTCAGCCGGTATTCTTCCGCGGCAGCCGCTGCGGCTCCGACTGCAAGCATGTGGTCGGCGAAGGACTCCGATGCCTCTTCGTAGCCTGGCGTGAAGCGGAAGATCGACGACAGTTCGCGGTGCCCCTCGATGAATGCGTCGAGAGAGATGTCACCGGCACGTCCGGCCGCATAGTAATCGAGGATGTGAGGGACGACCCGCAACGCCGCGGTCTCGGCATCCGGGGCGTTGGGATATCGCAGGACTAGTCTGCCGAGCGCGAGCGCGGCCGACCTTGCATCGCCCGCCTCAACGGCGACGCGCTCCATCTCGAGCAAGGTCACGAGGGCGTCGCTGTCACCACGCCACAGGGAATCTGCGCGCGCCAGCATCGACAGCGCCTCTTCATGTCCGATCGCATCGTATTCAAGTCCAAGCCGGACGATGGCAAGCCGGGCCCGATGCCCCCAAACATCGCGAGCGACAGACGCCTCCACGAAACGATCGAAGGCCTCCAGGTCCGCACCACCGCCGAGCGCAACAACTCCAAGCAGATAAGGAAGGGCGCCCTCGCCGGTGCGGTGGATCCGCGTCAACCGCTCAGCCAGCCCATGCGCCAGAAACCAGTCCTCGGAGGCGATGGCCGCAGCCAACATATCGGGCAGCATTCGCTCAAAAAGCGGCGACGGCAACGCATCCAAGAGGCGCATCGAACCCGAAAGCACCTCGGCAGCCGCCTCGTACTCGCCCAATCGCTGAAGCCCGTAGGCCCGGAAGACACTATCGACCCCGCCAGGCACTCTCTCGAGCACTTCGATTGCGGCGTGGAGGTCGCCATGCCATCCCGGATCGATGACGGAAAGCGACGCGGCGACCTGGTCGCGGCGCGCGGCGACGTCGGGGTCAAGCGTTGCGCCCATGAGGCTTTCGGCGATGTCCCGCGCCTCGTTCAAAAAACCCCAGGCAAGGTGGAAGACGGCGAGATCGAGGAGCGCCCTTGCCACGGCATCATCCGGTTCGGCCATGAGCCCCGCATCTGTGCGGACCTCGGCAAGCGCCTCCAACCGTTCGGTGCGGAGGGCCAGATAACTGCCCGCCGCGTGCCCACCGAGGGCCAGGGGATAAATGTGGGCCGGGCCGTCCGCCACGCCTGCAGCTGCCGCATCCGGGGGCACCTGAGCACCGACCGATCCGGCGAGGCAGCCGACGACGCCAGCGAGGAGAATTGCGCGGGGATGCCACATGCCAAAGAACTATTCTTGTTTATTCTTGACAACGCTAGTGATTTAATCATGATTTGGCAATATTTAATCGTCTGTTGACCCTGCCCATGGATACGATCAGCCACGTCGCCCTGTCCCTCGCAGCCGCCATGCGGCGCGATCTCGAAGTGACGGCGAACAACATCGCGAATGCGAACACTTCGGGCTTCAAGGGTGAGCGCGTCGTATTCGAGAGCTATGTTGCCGATGGCGCCACGTCGGGCGACCGGACTGACTTCGTCATCGACGCCGGGTCTTATGTCGACCTTCGCGCAGGTGCGCTCACCAACACTGGCAACCCACTGGACATCGCCCTGAACGGTCCGGGTTGGCTCGCATACCGGACGGACGACGGTCGCACGGCCTATGGCCGCGATGGTCGTTTCATGACCAACGGAGACGGAAACCTCGTCACGGTGTCTGGCGCGCAAGTCCTCGACGAGGGCGGCGGTCCCATCGGGGTACCCCCGGACGCCGGCGCGATCGAAATTGCGCAGGATGGGACCGTTTCGTCGGAAGCAGGTGTGCCACTGGCGCGCATAGGTTTGTTCGATGTTCCTGCCATCCAGAGCTTTGAACGCCTTGGCGGTGGCCTGTTCGTGCCGCCGGATGGTGCGGTGTCGGGCGCCGTTCCCGCTGTCGGCACGGCCGTCGTGCAGGGCGCGATCGAGTCCTCGAACGTGCAGCCCATCGTGGAAATGACGCGGCTGATGGACATTCAAAAGGCCTACGAGCGCGCAATGCAGATCAACAAGACACATGACGAACTGGCACGGGATGCGATCCGTCGCATCGGGCGCCAGTCCTGACCGGGCAGCGAGGGAGATTGACATGAAGGCACTTGGTATCGCGGCAACGGGAATGCTCGCCCAGCAGACCAACGTCGATGTCATCTCGAACAACATCGCCAACGCCAACACGACCGGTTTCAAGACGAGCCGTGCCGCGTTTCAGGACCTTATCTATGATTCCGTGTCGCGCGAAGGCGCGCTGACATCCGAACAGGGGACGGCACGGCCCACCGGTATCGACGTCGGCCTCGGTGTACAAACGGCGGGTACGGTACGTCTCAACACGCAGGGCGGGCTGTCAGCCACAGAAAACGGCCTCGATCTTGCGATCGACGGAGCAGGCTATTTCGTCGTGAATATGCCGGACGGCAGCCGGGCCTACACCCGCGACGGGGCCTTGCGGATGTCTGCGGAGGGCGAACTGGTAACGCTACAAGGCTACTCCGTCGATCCCGGGATCGTCATCCCAGAGAACACCCAGAACATCGAGATCAACGAGCAGGGCGTCGTCATGGCCTTTGTCGAGAACGACCCGGTTCCGGTCGAGCTCGGCCGCCTGACGCTAGCGACCTTCATCAACGAAGGCGGGCTTCGGCCAGTGGGCAACAACCTGCTGGAGGCGACCGTCGCCTCGGGCGACGAGCTCTCGGCCAACGCGGGCGATCCGGGTGTGGGTGTCATCCGGCAAGGCTACCTCGAGAACTCCAACGTCAACATCATCCAGCAGATCACCGATCTGATCGCCGCGCAGCGCGCGTACGAGATGAACTCCAAGACCATCGAAACGGCCGACCAGATGATGTCGACCGCAACGAGGATGCGCTAAGCCATGCGTGCCGTCCTGCTCATGATCGTTCTCGCATTCGGCCCGACCGCAGCGGTTGCAGACAGTCTTGCCGACCTCGTTGAGGAACGCGCACGCGCCTCTCTCAACGCAACGATGCCCGACGACGGCTACTTCACGATCGGATACCGGCCCGAGATCGAGGATGCGGTGCTCATCTCACGGTTCCGGTTGGACGCGCCGACAGGCCAGTTCCTTGCCGAGGTGGTGAGGGAGACCGGCGAAGTCGAGAGGATCTCGGGCCTCGCCCTGATCTTGGTGCCGGTCCCCGTTCCGGCGCGCCGCCTGATGCCGGACGAGATCATCGCCGAAACGGATCTCGTGACGGTCGATCTTCCCCTCGGTCGCCTCAACGATTTCTCGGTCACGGATGTCTCGGATCTGGTCGGATTTCAGGTCCGCAGGATGTTGCCCGAGGGCCGTCCGGTCATGGTGCAATCCGTGATGGCGCCCCTGGTGATCGATCGTGGCGAACGCGTGCGCATACGTTTCGAGGACGGGTCTCTTGTCCTCACCGCGCCCGGACGCGCCCTCAACGACGCCGCTGCCGGTGACACGGTTCGCGTCGTCAACCTTGTCAGCAACATGTCACTGGTCGGCACCGCACGGCCCGACGGCATAGTGGAGGTCGTAAGATGATCCCGGCCCGTCCCGCCTGCTTCGGAGCACTCGCCGCCATCGCACTGAGCGGTTGCGGCTACGACATATCCCGCGACCGAAATCCCGAGATTTCGGATATGCAGCTCAACGCACTCACCATGCCGGAAGCTGCGCGTGTGTCCGTCCCCATGCCCGATCCGGAAGTGCGCGGCCTGCCCCGGCACGCGGAACGGTCGTCGCTGTGGCAAACGGGATCGGACGGTTTCTTCGCCGACCAGCGCGCGATGGAAGTCGGCGACATCCTTACCATCAATATCGAAATCGACGATCGAGCTCGCTTGTCGAACCGTAGTCAGAGATCGCGCCAGGGTAACGCAAACATCGGCGCCCCGACGATCTTCGGGCTGGAAAACGCCATCGGGAACCTCACAGGCCAGGAAGAAGACGCCGACCTTGCCGGCATCGCTGCGGCAAGCAGCGCGGAAGGGTCTGGCCGGATCGACCGCGCCGAGTCGATCAGTCTCGAGGTTGCCGCGACGGTCATCCAACGGCTTCCCAATGGCAACCTGGTCATCGCCGGCCGCCAAGAAGTCATGGTGAACTCCGAAGTCCGGGAGCTTCGCGTGGCGGGCATCATCAGGCCGCAGGACATTCAGCGCAACAACACGATTCCGTATGACAGGATCGCCGAAGCCCGCATCACTTATGGTGGAAGGGGCCAGCTGACCCGGCAAACGCGGACGTCCTACGGCGAGGATGCATTTGACATAATCTTGCCCTACTGAAGAGAAGATCCCGACGCAGTCCTTCGCGATAACCACAGGGTTACCTCCGAGGGATCTTGATGAAACGCATTTTCAAAGTGGCATTGCTGCTTCCGGCAATTTGGATGGCGGCCACGGTGGGCATAGGCAGCACACTTCCCGAACAGGACGAAGGGTCGGAAGGTGAGTTGGCGTCGGACAGCGCTACCTTGTCGATGGTGGAACTCGGAGCTTTCACCTTCCCGGTCGAACAGCCCCGGCATGTGACCTATCTGGTCACCCGCATGGCGGCAGGTTTTGAGGATGAAGATCTGGCCGACTACCATTCCGACCCAGAACAGGTCGTCCGTCTGAGGAGCGCAGTATTCGACGCGGTCTTGAACATCCGCCCCGACGCAGTGACCGGAGATATCGACGTCGTTTCCCTGCAGGAACGGATCGAGCGGCACCTCACCGAACGTCTCCCCGCGCTTGCAACGGTGGAGGTTAGGGTGCTTGGGACGCAGGACGTACCGCGACGCTAGGACGGGGTGTCTGTCACTCGACCCGCGCCACGCTGGAGGATGAGACCTCGGCGCCGTTGTCGAGGACCAGCATCGGCCCCCTAGTGCTCAGGACGACACTCGCAACACGAGCCTCTGTATAGGTGGTGTAGCGGATCGGTTCTCCCTGGCCGTCAGTCGCAACGATCTCTAGGCGCAGGTTTCCGCCGCCCACAACGGGAAGTCCCGTGTCGTCGCGGCCGTCCCAGTTCAGCTCATGGGCCTCGCCACTCGTCCGCGGGAGGTCGTCAAAGCGCCTGAGGATCGTTCCGTCGTCCGTCACGACGCGCGCGGAAACGCTGCTCGCCGGCTCGATAAGCTCATAGGAAAGTCGCGTATTCTCCTGCGGGGTGGCGATCTGGTCTCCGGGAACAGTGACAATGCGTCCGATGAGCTGCACATCCGACATGGCGACCGCGCCCGCAATCCTTGCGGAGATGTCCGCGAGATTCGTATTGACCTGAATGGACTGTTCGACCTGGCTCAACTGTGCAAGCTGGGTGACGAAGGTGGAGCTGTCCATCGGAGCCAGCGGATCCTGGTTTGCGACTTGCGCTGTCAGAAGCTTGAGAAAATTTTGGTAGTCGGCGTTGAGCCGCGACAACGAGGACGCGGTAGCCACTTGGCCTGCAGATTGAGAGCTCGCGGTCGGGTCGATCATGGTTTGGTCCCTGCCTTCGCTTTCCCTACGTGATTATGTCGAGGCCCGCGCGATCCGAAGACCGGGTTGGGACGGACGGGTTCTGATTGCCGATGGTCGCGGGTTTTTCACCAACCGCGATGCCCGCCCCGACAATCGTGGAGCGCCATCCCTCTTGTTCGGATTGCTGGCGTGACTGGTGCCCGGCGAACGTCTCGAAACTCAGATCCGCCTCCTCCCCTGAGATCCCACCATCGCGGAGCGCGTCCAGCAGGAGTTCCCGATCATGCCTGAAGGCATTCAAGACGGCGGGATTCTCGGCCTTGAGCACGATCCGGAGTTTCCCCACCTCATCGTGCCGCATGTCGATCTCGATGTCGCCGAGCCCCCGAGGCGTGAGTTCGATCCGAGTGCTGCCTTCGGTGACATGTGCTCCGTTGATCTGGACTGCCACGTGCCGTGCGAGGGCCGGCGAAGGGGGCGCATCGATCCCCGGCCTGAAGTTCTGGAACGGTGTCTCCATGCTCCCCGGGCTGGCCCTGTTCAGCGGCGAGAACACGTTCTCGCCGACCTCGGTCGCGCGGAGCACGAACGCGGATGAATCTTTCGAGCGTTGAGGTGCCGCGCCACCGACGTGCGCTCCGACCGCTTCTTTCCGAAGAAGGGCAGCCGAGGCGCTCTCATTCTGACCCTCGGTATTCGTCGGGTCCAGTCCGACGTGTTGCGACGGCGCACCGCGCGTTGTTGTATGATCCGATGCTTCTGCAATCTCGGGCGAAATGGCGGCGGCTTGGCTCTGCTTCGCCGGAGCGGGGGGAACGGGACGCGCCGCCGCCCCGCTTGTGAAGTCCGAAACGACTGCGGCATCCTTTGCCGGCCCGAAGTAATGCTGTCCCAGATCCGCATCTAGACCCATCCTCGCGAAGATCTTACGGACAATCGCAACGGGGCCCGCCTGCATCGTGTCCTCATCGAGAGCGCCGAGAATTGGCTCCGCAGCGGCCGCAGCCGAAACCAGCTGAGGGGTCGCGCCCCCTGCAGCATCGAGTGCGGAAAGGCGCGCGCGCAACGCGGCGACGAAGTCGTTGAGGATCTGGGTCTTCGCCTGCGGGGATTGCGCAGTTTCGAACAATTGCTGGGCCTTCAGGGTCAAAGCCACGACCCCTCCAAGCAACTCCGCCGGGCCCTCGGTTTGGTCGCCCGCGGCCGGTGTTTCCGCTTGTGTCACGATCAAGGGTCCGCCCTGCGCCACGTTCGGCGATCCTCGAAATGCGGCAAGCAGCGCCGCAAAGGGATCGCCTTCGGCCGCCCACCCAGCGGGCATGACAGCAAGCCCGGCGACCGATCCCGCCGCCGTTGGTTTGGCGGAAGCCTGAAACAGAAATGAGCCAAGGGTCGCGTTCATGTGCCGGCCCTCAGCATTCCAGCATCGCGAGGCTGAAGCCGCGCTCTTGGAGGTTCCGCCGGAGGCGCAGCATCGCTCGCCGCTCGATATCGCGCCGGCGCGAGCGCGACCGCGGGCATATGTCGGCGGCTATCGAACGATCCTCGAGCTTTTCCAGGATCACTTCGCGCTCGTCCGGTCGCAGTGCGGCCAGCGCCTCGTCCAGCAATTGCCGAACACGCTGGCCTTCCGACCGGCTCGCCACCTCTTCTTCCGGGGTCGGTCCGTCCCAGGCAAAAAAGAGTGTGCGGGACTTTCCCTCGGCGATGTCATCGATGGACAAGGCGCGAGCCGCCGCAGTCAAGACGTCCCCTCTGCGCTGCGCCTCGGCGCGGCCGGACCTCGCCTCCACAAAGGCGCGCGCCGGCATGTCAACGACAGCCGTCACTCGCCCGAGAGCCGCCATGATCCGATTTCGGACTGCCCAGGCGGAAAAGGTTCCGAAGCGCACATTCAAGGAAAGGTCGAAATTCCCAGCCGCATCGATTAATCCGATCATGCCCTCCGCCGCGAGGTCTTCGATATGGGTCCGATTATCCGTCCAGCGGCGAGCCTCGGACCAAGCTTGGCGTGCATATGACTTGAGGATACGATCCAGCGCCTTCCGATCACCGGCCTCCTGCCACGCCCGGATCGCTGCGCGCTCCTCTTCGCGAGACAACAATGGGGCCTTAAGGATAGCCTCAATTTTCATGCATAGTGCTCCGGGTTCCGCCCCCCCAAGAAACTAGAAGCATAAATTGGAACCAGGCGGAAGAATAAACTGGTTAATGGCCTGTTAAATTCTTGAGGACCGCGGTTTTCCGGCCGCCGTCAGTGGCGCCGACGCTGTCGCCAAGGCGAGCCTCCGAAGATGCGACTGCCAATAGCCACTCCTCAAAGCTCGACGGAACACCCGCTTCGGCCGCCCGCGAGACATCGGCTTGGTGCGCCGCGCCATAACGTGCCTTCAGGTCCTTCAGCCGGACCGGCGGATCCACGGCCGGAACGCCGCCGAATAGAACAGAACGCAACGTCGCAGCGAGCGCCTGCTCGAAGGCGCCCCGACAAATCAGGCCGGTGCCAGCCTCGATTTGCGAGACCGCAGCAACCGCGGATTCCGCAAGGCCGAGAAGAAGCCCCGTCTCGCGGTCCATCGGAAACCCGCCGCGATGCAGGGCCTCGACGAGGATCTGCGCATAAACGCGGCCGATCACGTCGCCGCGGATCGCAGCGCTGGCATCCGACGAAAAGACCGCAACCGACACGAATGCAATGACCGTGCCGTAGGGTACGGAAACGTTCAATTCTTCGGCTACGACGTCCCCCAGCGATAGCGCAGGCACCACTTCGGTATCGTCTAGCAGCACTCGTTCCGCAATTGTGCCATCCTCGACGCCGATCAGGATTACGCGCCCCGGATATAGAGATGCCAGCAGCGCCTTGAACAACGCCGACTCACGATCCGGCACAACCTTAGCCTTGTGTGACCACAATATACCCAATACGTCTTTTCTGCTCGACATGCTGAGCCCCCACCAGTTCTTGTCGTTGTTCGTGATCGTACCGCTAGATAGGCCAAAAACTCAATTTCTTTTCATCATTATTCGGCAAAAAAATGCAAGAAGATGACCTTGAAAACTCCCCTGAATGTAGAACGGTCAACCATTGGTCACTCGGGAGAATCATTGTCGCTCGCGCACCGCAGCTTATTTCCAGTGTTTACAACGAACCGGATATCCATAGCGCCCATCTCTGCACGAGATGCTGGGAATCGCTGCGCGTCCTTGTGGGATGGCATCATGACCATGGGTATTGCGACGAGGCAACACATAGCACGAGCGTACGCCGCATTCTGTGCCATGGCGTTCCCGCTTGACATGTCGGGAAGAGCGGCTCGCCGCGAAGTCGCAACTGGAGCTCGCAGATTAGTTTCGTGTGATGTTTCCCGCGCCGGCACCGAAGTCGGCAGGATAGACGAGCAGGATGCCGATCCGCCGGTTCTCGGGCGCGGAAGGGCGGGTGGGATCCAACGGATCAGAGTCGGCGAGGCCCGTAATGCGTACGAAGCGCCCGGGGACCACACCCTCAGCTTCCAGAGCGCGCCGGGTCGCGTTTGCACGGTCAGTGGAGAGCTCCCAGTTCGTATAGACGGCGCCTTCGCCGAAAGAGAGGGAATCCGTATGTCCCGATATTGCGACCGGCTTGTCAATGGGCGCGATGGCGCGACCCACGATCGCGACCAGCTGGCGGACCCGCATGTCCAGCTCCGCGCTTCCGACCGCGAACATAGGGCGCCGCTCACTGTCCACGAGTTGGATCTCCAGACCCTCGTTCGACAATTCAAAACGGATCTGAGCCTGCAAGTCGGCAAGCTCGGGATCGGCGGCAACCGCCTGCTCGATGCGTTCCCGCAATGCTTCCAGCCGCTCTCGGCGTTCCGCTTCGGCGACGGCGAGATCAGCCAGGGTTTGCTGGGTGCTCACGTCCTCTTCGCTCGCGTCGATCGCTTCGTCGCTCGTTTCCTGCACCGGTTGGGTCTGTTCGGTCGGCTCCGCCATCGCGATTTCCCCGCTCTCGCCAGGGCCGGTGCCGTTCAGCACGCCCTCATCCGGTTCGGGCGCCGCGATCTCCGCCCCTGCGCGCAACCGACTGTCGAAGACCGCAAGGGGGTTCTCCTGCCCAAAACTCGGAAGCTGCTCAGGTGTGTGGGGCCCGTCAGTTCCGGAAAGCGTACCATCTTCGGCAAGCACCTGACCGGCGAGCATTCCCTGCCCGCGTCCGCCCGCTTCCGAAAGGCTTGGAGTGAAGTAGTCGGCGAGCCCGCGAAGCTTCTCTTCGTCGGAGGCGGCGAGAATCCAAAGCAGAAGGAAAAAGGCCATCATGGCGGTCATGAAATCGGCGTAGGCAACCTTCCATGCGCCGCCGTGATGACCATCGTGGGCATCATCGTCGATCCGCTTGATGATGATCGTTCTTTCCGCCATCGCCTCGACCATTATTCCGGCATTACCCGAAGCAAAAAGCTTACCGGCACGCAATTCATGATTACTCAAGAATTGAAGAAAGAAAAGGGTCGACGTTGCCGCCGACCCTTCAAACAACAAGCCGCGTGTCCTTGTCAGTCCGTCGCAGAGGTCGCTTCCCGGGTATACTTACCGAGGCCCGCCTTCTTGGCATATTTCGCCTTCAGTTCCGAATAACTCGGAGAAACGAGCGGGAAATCAGGGGGAAGATTGAACCGGGCGCGATACTCCGCCTCTGTCAATCCGTGCTCGGCGCCGATATGGCGCTTCAGCATCTTGAAGCCTTTGCCGCAACACATGCAGTACACTTTGTCCTTCGTCACGGCCTTTTCAACCGGCACGGCAGGAGAAGCCTCGACCAAGGTCGGCACCTCGACGTTCTTGGTGCCCGATTGCACTGTGCTGGAACCACCATCGACACCAAACACCTTCGCCAACTTTTCAGCGAGAACTCCGATGTCTTCAGCGGCAACGTCGGGTCTGGCGGCAAACACCGACACGATCTGAACCAGCATGTCTTTCTTTGCTTCTTGTTCAGACAACATTTCCCTCCTCCATGCCTCGCTTCATGGAGAACCTTCGTTTCCTCAAAACAACGTATACGTAACTCATGAACCACTTCTGTTGGTTGTTGTACTATATATGTCTTGTAGCACAGGCGTTAAGCGTTTTGAAAAGCAAAAGCAACAAGGGTTGCATGTTGTTGCTTTTTATGTAGCTCAAACGGATTCGCAGCGCGCGGTGCTTAGCCTACAACCAGTCTGACCACAAACATCCGATAGCAAAACAAACTGTTATCCGAAGGCAACAGCAACTCCGGCTGTCAGGACTCCCGCGGACGTGATCAGGAACGCCATCGAAGCGACACGGGCAAAGCGCCATGATCTGTCGACTTGGCCATGCTCCGGGTCAACAACCGCCCCATCCGAGACCAACTTGAGCTGGACCTTCGCGCCGCCCCGCCGCCAAAGCGCGTAGGCAGCGGGCGGAACGGATCCGTAGGGGATTAGGACCACATCACCGTCTGAGACTTCACCGTCCCAAGCCAGGCGTACCGAGCAGCCCCGTAACGGGACATCGACGACTCTGCCCAAGAATTCACGTCCCGCGCCAGAAGGATGGTCACGTCCGCCGACGACAAGCCGGAAGCAATCGTCGGTCATCGAGACACGTCCGACGAGACGACCTTCGGCATTCCGGGGTGCGCCGCCTGGCGACCCCTGATGTCGGGGACCCTTCGAGACGGAGGTGACGAGCTCAGCCATCTCACGAGAAAACGCGACGTCCTTGCTGTAGCGGTATTCCTGAGCGTAGTCGGCCGCGAGGTCCGGCAGGTCGGTCAACCCGTCGAGAAGTCCGCATAGCGCCTGCTCTTCCGAAAATGAAAGCTTCCGCGTTGGATACCCTTCCGTGGCCGGGACGACGTAGACACGGCCGGCGCCCCGGTCAGTCGCCCCGACTGCCTTTGCGAGCGCAGCATCGGCGTCCTCTTCGATATGGTGAAGCTGTAGCTCGCACCGCCCGCTTTGATGCAGACAGAGGATCGCGCACATGTCGTCCGGCCAATCCGCGTGAATGCCGCGCAGCGCCTCCAGGTCGGGCAGGTAAATCAGCGCTTCCATACTGACACCTCAAAATCAAATCTTGTTGTTCTTGCATTTGTTCTTGATTTTAACCAAGAAAGGCCATTATTACAAGGACAAATATCCGATTTGTTGGGGTCGACGTGACACTGGTTATTGGTATCCTTATGATCTTCGGGCTTGTCTTCGGGGGCTTCATGCTTTCGGGGGGCAAACTGGACATCATCCTGTATGCTCTACCTTTCGAGGGGATGATGATTGGCGGCGGCTCGATTGGCGCCTTCGTCATCGCCAACTCCGTGCCGGTGATCAAGGACTCGGCGAAGGGCGTGATCAAGGTCATCAAGGGTCCAAGGTGGAAGCGCCAAGACTACAATGACCTGCTCAACCTCCTGTTTGAACTCACCCGCCTGTTCAAGACCAAGGGCATGTTAGAACTCGACTCTCACATCGAGAACCCGAACGAGAGCGAGATCTTCAAACGCTACCCGAAAATCCTTGCGGATCATTTTGCGATCGATCTGATAACTGACAGTTTCAGGATGCTGTCCATGCAGTTTGACGACAAGTTTCAGACCGAAGAGGTCCTGAACCGAAAGCTGAAAAAACATCACCACGAAGCACTTGCGGCACCGAAAGCCATCCAGACAATGGCGGATGGTCTCCCGGCCATTGGTATCGTCGCGGCGGTGCTGGGTGTGATCAAGACCATGTCGTCCGTCGATCAACCTCCGGAGGTCCTTGGCAAGATGATCGGTGGCGCGCTCGTCGGAACGTTCCTCGGCGTCTACCTCGCCTATTGCTTGGTCGCGCCGATCTCCGGACGCCTCAAGCAGATCGAAGACGAAGATGCTGCATTCTACGCCATCATTCGCGACGTCTTTGTAGCCATGGTCGCCGAGCACCCGCCGAACATCTGCGTCGAAATCGGCCGTGGCAACATTCCCACGCACATGCAGCCGACGTTCTACGACGTCGAGGCTTTGCAGAAACAGCTGGCAGCAGCATGACGCCGCGCGTTGCCCTGCGCGCAGTCCTTGTCGGAGCTTGCCTTGCAGCCACCCACGGCACCGCGCGCGCTCAGGACGAGCCACCCACCCCACAAATGGTGACGCCGCCGGCTCTTGTGCCACCGTTCGATGCCGACATCCTCGATCGCATCCGACAGGCGATACTGGCAAGCGGCCAGGTAACGCAAAATTCTACCAACAATGAGTGACCCGGGCATCTCGACGCTCGGACTTCTCGCCCGCCTTGAGCGGGAAAAGGTTTCGGGCCTCGCGCAACGCTACGCGGCGCTGCGCAGCGAACTGGGACGTTTGCAACAGGTGATCGAAGATCTTGGCGAACGAATGGAGACGGAGGCCCTTGCGACTTCGGCGGAAACGGCGCCGTATGTCGGCGCATTCATCAGCGCAATCCGGATTGAGATTGAACGAAACGCCAATCGACAGCAGCAGCTCCGACGGGACACCGACGCACTCCAAAGCGAGCTTCGGGAGCATTTTCAGAGAGTTAAGGTTGTCGAAGTCGCCGAGGCCAGACGACGACTTGCTGTCCAGACCTTGCAGCAGAAGCGCGACGAGCGCGAATGGACCGAGGCAATGCTGTTACGGCACATTCACAACCGCCGACCGAAAGGGCGATTGTATACTTGCCAAACCCACACCTAAAGCCTACCTTTAACTCAACAAGTTAGAGGTTTCCACCATGTCTGTCCTTTCCGCCCCATACATGCACGACGAAGCCGCAGCCTTCGCGCACGTCGAAGCCATGCTTTGGCCGGAAGGTCCGGTTTGCCCGCACTGCGGCGTGGTCGATCGCGCATACCGCCTTGAAGGCGTCCGCACGAAGCCGAGCAAGAAGAACCCGGAAGGCAAAGAGCGTCACGGCCTCTGGAAGTGCCGCGAGTGCCGTGGTCAGTTCACCGTGCGCAAGGGCACGATCTTTGAGGAAAGCCACCTACCGCTTCACCTTTGGCTTCAGGCCATTCACCTGATGGTGTCCAGCAAGAAAGGTATCAGCAGCCACCAGCTTCACCGCGTCCTTGGCATCACCTACAAGAGCGCCTGGTTTCTGACCCACCGCATCCGCGAATGCATGCGCCAAGGCGACTTTACTCCGTTCGGCTCTGGCGGTGGCACGGTCGAGGTGGATGAAACCTTCATAGGCAAAGAGCGCGAGAAGCCTGCCAAGGCGCGCGGCGCGCATCACAAGATGAAGATGATGACGCTCGTGGATCGGGACACCCGCTGCGCCAAGTCTGTTGTTGTGGACGATCTGAAGCGCGACACGTTCAAGCGTGTGATTGAAGAAAACATGTCTCGCTAGGCGGTGATGGTGACAGACGACTATCGCGCGTATCGCCAGATCGCGGGCGAGGTCGCCTCTAAGCATTACTCCGTCAATCACAGCGCTGGCGAGTATGGCCGGGGCACCATTCACACGAACACCGTTGAAGGCTTCTACAGCATCTTCGAGCGCGGCATGAAGGGCTTCTACCAGCACTGCGGAAAACAACACCTGCACCGCTACGCAGCGGAGTTCGACTTCCGTTACAACAACCGCGTGGCGAACGGTGTCGATGATGCGGAGCGCGGCCAGATTGCCCTCAAGAGTGTCGTCGGTAAGCGGCTCACATATGCGCAACCTGTGGGCAATGCGTAACGGCAAGCCGCTGACAACCCTTAATACTTAGGATTTGCCAGCGGACTCAGTGTGTTGTAAAAGAATGGTGCGGATGACCGGACTTGAACCGGCACGGGCGGGGGCGTTAGCCGTAGGAAGCAGGCCCCGTTATCCCAGCGGCACCCAAAGCCGCCGTGTCTACCATTTCCACCACATCCGCAGTGTGACCAGCCTCTCACCGGCATATCGCTCGGCAGAAGCGGGTAAAGTCCCTCCGCCTTCGGGCGGTAAGGAAATCAGACTAAGGCGGCGGCATATCGCTTCCTCCTTTGCCAGTGTTCGAAGCGGAGGACGTGCCCTCCACGGATTTGTCCTCCGCTTCACCAAAATCGAACGCCGGAACGTCTTGACCGCTAAACCACCAGCCAAGGCCGCGATGCAGCACGAACTCGTCAGCGTTAGAGAGTCGGGCAGACAGCGTTGCCACACTGTCTTTGCCGCCGACCTCAACGCCACTTGCAGTGAGAACTTGCAGAAGTTCGCGGGTCTGCATGGGATAGCCCCGGCTGCGCAATGCTTTCTCTACCGCATTGCGCGTTACCTCCATTGCGCCAGTGGGGCGGTGCGGCCTGGTCATCCGGCCCTTAGAGGGAGGCGCCGCTTGAGCGTCGGGCGAAGGAACGATGCCCGCCAAGGCTTCGGCGCTCTCAATGAATTTCACAAGCGCATTACGCTCTGCATCAATTTGAGCAAGGCGGCGCTTGGCTTCGTTGGCTGCGGCGCGGTAGTCCATCTCGGCATCACCCACATATTGCGATTTTCTTGGCATGTACCACAATGCCACAAGCGCCACAACAAGATTGTTGTGGATCAGAACGGAGTGGGAACTTGAGTAAGGAAAAATCCCAACTAGACCGCTTCAAGGAGGCCGCCCGCGAACTTGAGGCGGACGACGACGAAGACCGGTTCAACGAGAAGCTGCGAAAGCTGGTGAAGCAGAAACCCGGCGATGGGAAGGGCGAGAAGTGACAGGCTGGAAGCGCTATGCCGTCGCCGTCGCAATCGGGCTTATGGGCGCCGCTCTATGGGGCATCCTTATGAGCGTCCTCGACACGCCCGGTTATGCGGTAATTGGAGCCATCGTAATTGTAGGTTGCGCGCTTGTGTGGGCGCGGAACGAATAGAAGGTATTAACATACCACACTCGATGAGGTATTATAATACCATACTCGGACATGCTTCAGACTGTGCGATTTGTTCCGGCCCGGCCCGCTGGCCAATGGCCTGTGACTGTCACGTCAGAGGCGGCACACGATCTGGTCTATTGTCTCGTCCCATCGGTTGTAGCCCGGTCTCGGCCCTGCAAAGGTGGCTGCATCTATGGCAAGCCCGGATATTTTGGAAACGTGAAAATCGCGCCAGCCTTGCCCACTTCCTCCTGATAGCTGCCACGCGCTCAGTGTCAGGTCCCCGTCACTATCGTATCCCAAGAGATGCGGCTCAACTCGACGTCGAACGCCTGAGTATAGAAAAGACAGGCACCGCCGATCTCGGATCGCATCACAGATGATCGCAGCCATCGAATCCCCCTTATTGACAAGGGCAGGCTACCGCTCAGGGATTGGGTTTGTCAAATATACAATCGCCAAAACAAGGAAAAAATTTCGGCCGCAGCGGATCAGGAGAACGCTTTCTTGGGGGCAAGTGGCGGAGGGGACGGGACGGGGATCGGACGTTCTCCACCCCAAGTCATAGTTATTGGTTAAAAGGTCGAATTGTTCGAACGATTGGGCGGCATTCACCGCATCTCCATCTGTAGCAATCTGAGTGTCCGGGCCGGTGCCGTTGCCAAGCGTGCGGCGCTCCGGGAACAGTCGAGACATGGCGCAAGGGCCAAGCCAACGGTCAAGGGCCCTCGGGCCTGAGGCCGCGCAGGAAGATGTCGATGGCTTCCGATCTCAGGCCCGGCCCGACGCGCGGCGAGGCGCCGAACAGCGCACCGTGCAGAACCATGCCGTCGACGAGGCTTGCCAGCGCGCGCCCGGCCGAGCGCGTGTCGAGGTCGGGGCGTACCTCGCCCGTGACCACGAGATGCGAGAGTGCAGCGGCATATTGGTCGCCAAGGTCGTCGAAATGCCCCGACAATGTCCGGGCGACATCGCCGGTTGCGAGACCCGGACCATAGACCTCGAAGAAAACGCGGATGAGTGCCGCCTCGTCCTCGGGCACCTCCATCGCGCTGCGCAAGCCGTCCAGAAAGGCCTGAAGCGACGCCGGCCGCGCCTCGGCGCGCAGCCGCTCGGCCATGCGCCGGAAATACCGGTCGATCATCGCCTCGGCGACGGCGTCCTTGTTGGTGAAATAGAGGTAGAGCGTGCCCTTGCCCAGCCCGGCGGCCGCGGCAAGATCGGCGATCGTCGAAGAATGATAGCCCTTCGCCGCGAAGGCCTTCACGGCGGCGTCGAGTATCGCGGTCCGCATCGCGTCGCGATCGACGATCTTCGGCATCCCGGTCCATTCCCATCAAACCCGTCCCCGTGTCATGGACGGAAATTGACTGGACGTCCAGTCATGAAGGGATTATGACTGACCGGTCAGCCATAATAACACGAGGATCCCGCCAATGCCCCCCACAGCCGAGGCGCGGTGTCGCGTCCCCCACCCCGCCGACGCGCAGCTCACCTGGCACTATTCCGGTCGCACCGACGGTCTGGTCGGCACCGGCGCAACCGGTGCGGAACGCGCGCTCGGCTACGGCAGCGCGGCGGTTCTGACGCTGGTGATCCTGAGCGCAGATCTTCTGCGGGCGGACCCGGTCGCGCAGGCGGGATGGCAGGTCGCGCTGCTGGCCCTCTTTGCCTTCGACATCGCGGGCGGCGCGGTGGCGAACATGCTGAATTCCTGCAAGCGCCTTTATCATTCTCCGCCGAGGCCCGAGGACGGCGCGGTCCTGCGCGCGCTGAAGAACCCGAGGCTCTTCACGGCGCTGCACGTCCACCCCTTGCTGATCGTATGGGCGTTCGGCGGATCGCTTGCCCACGCGGCGATCTGGTACCTGCTGCTGCAGGTCGCGGTCTGGGGAGTACTGGCCGCCCCGCTCTACCTGCGGCGCGCTTTCGCGACGGCGGTGTCGATGCTCGCCATCATCGGCGCGCCGCTGGTCCTGCCGCTGGGGGGCGGGCTCGACTGGGTGGTCCCGGCGCTGTTCGTGAAGCTGGTCCTCGCCCACGCCGTGCGGGAGGAGCCTTATGCCGCCCCGTCGCAGCTGGCCGTGTCTTCGGCATGAGCCGCGCGTTCGTGGCGGGCGGGATGCCGGGCACCCGGGGCAGGCCCACGGTTCTGGTCGCGGGGGCCAGCGGCTATCTCGGCCGCCACCTTGTCGCCGAGTACAAGGCGCGCGGCTGGCGGCTGCGCGCCCTGGTCCGAAGCAGGGAGGCGGCGCGGCGGGCGGGCCTCGACCCGGATGACGTGCTCCTCGCCCCCGCAACCGACCCCTCGCGTCTCAGCGGCGTGATGGACGGCGTCGATCTTGTCGTGTCGGCGCTCGGGATCACGCGGCAGCGCGACGGGCTAAGCTACCGTGCCGTTGATTTCCGCGCGAACGCGAACCTTCTCGACGAGGCGCTGGCCGCTGGCGTGAAACGCTTCGCTTATGTGCACGTGCTCAACGCCGAGGCGATGGCCGGCGTGCCGCTCGTCGATGCGAAGCGCGCCTTCGTCGTGCGCCTCGCGCGCGCTCCGATCCCCGCGACGGTGGTCTGCCCCTCGGGCTTCTTTTCCGACGTTGAGGCCGTTCTCGACATGGCGGACTCCGGCCGGGTCTGGCTTTTCGGCGACGGGGGCCGGCGCCTCAACCCGATCCACGGTGCGGACCTCGCCTCGGCCATGGCGGATGCGATCGACGATGGGCGCAACAGGCTCGACATCGGCGGGCCGAACATCCTCAGCCAGCGCGCTCTTGCCGAACTGGCCTTCGCCGCGATTGGGCGTCCTGCCCGAATCACCTGCCTGCCCGACGCGATGCGGCGCATCGCGCTCCGCGCCCTGGCAATCTCCGTTCCGGTCTCGCACGCAGGCCCCGCCAGGTTCTTCCTGACCGCCATGGGGCTCGACATGGTCGCGCACCCCTACGGCACCCGCCACCTCGCGGACCATTTCGCCACGGTGCTGCATGCGCGCTGCAGCACGCCGGAAGATGACCCTGCAGCCTGTCCGGCACGCAACGTGTGATCGATCCCGGCTTGCACCTCGAGGGATGCAAGGGGCGCGAGGGATGCAAGGGGCGAAGAATGGCTCGATCCCGGTCGCGAACGGCGGCGAAGAAAACGGGACCAGCACCACGACTTCTCCAATGCGCCTGCCGCTGGACGAAGCCGCGAGCGCGTCACAACTCCTTGAAGTATCGCGCCACTGGCCACTTCTGGAACCCGAAGGTCTCATAGGCGCGTCGGGCCGGTGCGTGCCCGGAATCGCCAATGGTCTCGACCATGATCATCCGCATCCCGGCCGCGCGGATGTGCTCCTCCGCGAACTGCATCAGCCGCCGCCCGATGCCCCTGCGCTGGTGCTCGGGCGAGACGGCGAGGATGTAGATCTCGCCCATCCTGTCCTCGGCGTGGATCCGGATACCGATGAACCCGACCGGGTCCGCACCGCGGCGGGCCAGCCAGATGTTCTCTGGCTCGGTGTCCAGGAGCGTCGCGACATCGGCTCGCTGCCGCGCCTCCCATCCGTCCGGGTAGAACGTGTCGTAGACGAAGCCCGGCACGTCGTGCCGGGTCTTGGCGAAGACCGGCGTCCAGGCGGCGATGGCGAGGTCGATCACCGCCTGACGGTCGCCCGGACTGAAGGGCGTGATCGCGACATCGCTCACGCTCCCGCCCAATGTCGCCTACCGGTCGTCGCGTCCGGAGACCTCTCGAAGATAGCACCGCCCGCGCGGGCTAAGCCGATAGCCGACCTTAAGACTCTCGGTCAGCCCCAACTCCTTGAGGCTGCGCACGCGACTCTTGAACGCCGGCTTGTCCATGTCTGTCGCGTCTGCAAGCTCTCCCGCAGGGCGGCCGGGGTGCCCGCCGATCAGATCGAGGACGCCGCGTGTCCACGCGCCGCTCCGGCTGCGGCGATCGAGCCGGCCGAGCGCGGACGCGATCGCCGCGAGCGCGTCGGCATCGAGATCGTCGTCAGCCGCCAGCGCCCGCCGGCCGTCCGGTCTGTCGATTCGGAAGTCGATCCGGTAGAGGCGGCCGGGCCGGTCGCCCAGCTCGGCGAGCAAGGCGGCACGATCCAGCGCCCCGGCCGCACGCGCGTCGGCCTCCGAGATATCGTCACGAGACACCTCGCGCAGGTCTTCGATGACAAGCTCTCCGACCGCAATGCGCAGGCGGCCCTGCGGCTTGACCGTCGGGCGACGCCAGACGCGGAAGGCTGTCGTCACATCGCCCAGTTCGATGTCGTTCAGAATGCCCTTCTTGAAGAGCATACCTCAGCTCGTGTTTCTCCAGAGGGATATCGCAATACGATCTGCGCGGGCAGTCCGCAAAGTGGTCTCCGCCTTGATCCGCGTTCGTCTTTCGGCCGCCTGTTCTGCGCTGGCTTCACATGACCCATGCCAGTCTTCCCGGCATAGCGCGTCGATCGAGACGATCTGGTCAACCCGGAGACCGATGTCGCGGAGTTGCTTGTCGTCGAAGCCGGGGAAGAGATCGGTCGCACGCACGTTACGCGGCTTGCCAATCCCGACGAAGATCGAACGAAGACCATTTATCATTGCCCGGCCGACATGGCGAGTTTCGACTCGGCTGCTTACCTGCTCCGCGGCCCATGGAGCCTCTGGCGGCGCGTTTCGCCGCGATGGGTGACCAACGCCGATCATGTGCCCGACCTCGCACCCAGCCGCCAGAGATCGTCGGTCCCGCTCGCCTCGAGGTCCACCGGCACACAGATCTCAACGACGCCCGAGGCGTCGAGCGGATCGTAACAAGCAGAGTAGAGCTCGAAGTCCGGCGCGGGCGCCGGCACGAGCCCGTGCGACGACAATCCGCGATCCCAGATCGCCATCACCGTGTCGCGCAGGCTCGCGGCGCTCCCGCGATGCTCGAAGACGGCGTAGCTGGCGGCGTCGATCCGAAGGGTCTCGAAGTCGCGCGGCAGCACGGCATCTCGATCGACTTCGATCCCGGCCATGTAGGCGAAGGCGCCGTCCTCATCCGGCGCGAAACAGACGCCATAGCTGCGGTCGTCGACGCGACCGACGATCTCTCCGAGACGCGGCACGACCTCGGCCCACTGGCCCGGGATCGCGCCGTTCGTCTCGATCGTGTAGCGCCTTGCGAGGCCGGCGACCCTGAACGCCCCGCGCGTGACGAAGCGAAAGGGTTTCGGTGCATCGGATGCGGCGATCTTCATGACGAGAGGCTCCTGCAAGCGGTTTCTGACGCAGGCAGACCCGTTTCGGACCCGCCCGGGCGTGACGCCGAGGATCGCTTCGAAACTCCGGGTGAAGCCGGCCTGGGACTCGTAGCCGCAGCACAAGGCCACATCGGCGATCGAGTGGCGACCGCCCCGAAGAAGAACGGCGGCTTCGGAGATGCGCCGGCGGCGTGCATACTGCATCGGGGACACCCCGAAGCAGGCGGAGAACGCGCGGCAGGCATGGAAGCTCGACACGCCGGTTGCCGCGGCGATCGCGTCGAGATCGAGATCGTCCCGCAGGTTGGTCTCGATGACCCAGAGGGCCGCTTGTGCTATGGATCGTGTCAT
>HLSNC_1000250_pt1 | contig 53904 bp, 48 predicted proteins | sample HotLakmetagenome_2_FD_14041 | JGI IMG/M metagenome (IMG submission 14041)
CCGTGACCGCGCCGGCAATCTCGGCCCCCATGGGAAGCTGCGCCTGGCCCGAGGCCGGATCGAGTGCCAGCCCCGTGTGCCATGTGTCGCCGTCTTGCGCGACCTTGATCGCGAAGCCATCCCCACCGGATGTGCCCATCTCGGCCCGGCCTGACCAGCCGGTCTGGAACAGCACGCTGGCGGTGTCGGCGCTGGTGGCCTTGTTGATCTTTACCTGATGCCCCGAGCCGTCATGGCTGAGCAGCGTGGCGGGCGCGGAGACGGCCAGCCGGTTCGTGGTGTCGTGCCCGGCATTGATCCCGATACCCGGCAGGTTCGCGGTTTCGGTGATTGGCCGTTGCCAGCCTCCGTCATGCCAGATGCGCCATTCGGCCTGAGTGCGGCCCCAGGCGCGACATCCCTCGACCGGCGGCCAGAACAGCCAGCCGCCCTGAACCCACGCGGCCAGCATTCCGGCATTCTCGGCCCACACGCCCCCTGGGGTTTCGCCGATCGCCCAGACCTGACCGTCCTGTGGCAGCGACGGCGGCAGGGTTGCGTCGAATTCCTCGACGACAAGCTGCACCAGCAGATCCAGTAGCTGGATCGCCTCGTTAACGGTGACATGCTTTTGTGCCTGCGCCGCCTGGATATAGGGAAGGGAAAGCCTGGGGGACTGATCCGACATGGTGAGCCTCGCGCGGGAATGGAAAGCGCGGGATCGTGTGGCGAATGTGGAAATTCCGCGTGACGTCGTCGCGCGGTGGGATGGGTTGCGGCGCAACGCATGGCGTGTCGCCGCGGCGCGCGGTCAGCGGCTCAGACTGCGCCTGACGGCCCGGATCGGGCGCGTGACCTTCCATGAGGTCGAGCTCAGCAATCGCGCGATCTCGTCCAGAGCCCCATGCAGCTCGGCGCTCAATCTGCCACGCTCTTCATGCAGCAGCGCGGACAGGCGCAGGATTTCGGCCCCCAGAACGGCCTCGCGAAGGCGCTGGGAGTCCCGCGCCTCTTCAAGCTGACGCTGCAACGCATCGCTTTGGGCCTTCAGCAGGGGACGATCCGACAGCGCCTTGTTCTCGGAGATCAGGCTCTCGGTATTCTCGACCATCTGGCGCAGCGTTTCGCGCAGAAGGTCACGCTCTTGCGACAGGTTGCCCAGTTTTTCGGCCGCAATGCGTGCCGTGTCCATCTTCGGCGCGCGGGTGCTGACCGGGCCGACCATCATCGCTTCGAGTTCGTCGGCAAGCGCCTGCGCCTTTGTGTCCAGTGCCAAGGCCGTCGCGGCGATGGCGATGAGGATCTCGGTCCGGTTCGAGGACCTGGTGGTGCCGGCATCCGGGCGTGCGCCAAACTGCACACCGAGACGTGCGCCCAGCGCACCGGCCAACGCGGCCGGCTCGGATCGAATGACCTCGGCATCCATCAAGACGACGCGGCGGCGGTGTTTGCGGCACGCGCCGAGAACGTGATCGGCATGGTCGCGCCACCGCGCAAGCGCCTGTTCAACGTCGATGCCGTCGCTCAGCATCGTCGCCACGTGTTGAAGCGGCATCGTGATGGGCACGACAACCGTTCCCGGCAAATCCTGCGCCAGCGCGGTCCCCAGATCCGTCTTTCGCTGCAGGCTGAGTCCGGGCGATGCGGTGCCAAGGAACGACACGATCGCGGCAAGCGCCGAATCATCCTCGCCAACAAGGAAGATGGTCTGGGCCGCGTCGGCGACATGGGGTTCGGGCTGCTGATCGTTCATGAGGAATCCGGATATTGCGCTGTGCGGATGTTGCTCGTGAGAACAAAGCATATCGTTTCGCGAACATCCAGTGTGCTCTCGCCTATTTGCGACTGGTCACGGGGCGAAGATCGGCTGGGCGATCAAGCTTGTCCCGTGGTCAACTAACGTTGTGCAGGTCGGGCGTTTCATTGAGGTGGCTTCCGCCTGGGCGGCTTCCTGATCGTGCGATCAGAGATTGACACTGATCGCGCGATCAGATTATCAATGAACTGATCATGCGATCAGAATCTATCGGGGAGGGATGGGTTTGAAGCGGTCGATCGACAGCCAGGTGCGCAACCATGACCTCGTGTCGCAGCGCCGCGACGACATCGTGCAGGCCGCAATTCGCGTGTTCAGGGCAAATGGGTTTCACGAAGCCACGACGCGAATGATCGCGCGTGAGGCCAATGTGACCCAAAGCAATCTCTACAACTATGTCCGCACCAAGGGCGACATTCTCTATCTGGTCTGCGAGCACCTGGTCGGGCTTTACGAAGAGGGGCTGGCCAAGGTTCTGGAACAGCACGCCGATCCGCACGCGCGCCTGATCGGGGGGCTGCGCGCGATCCTGGCCATCATGCTGCAGCACAAGGACGAGCTTGTGCTGCTGTATAACGAGACCCACGCGCTGGCCAAAGATGATCGGCGCCAGATCCTGAAGTCGGTGTCGCGACTGAATGGCGCCTTTCAACGTCTGATTGCCGAATACGAAGCGGCGGTCGGCCCGTTGGCTGTCAGCAACCGCCGTGTCGCGGCCAATCTGATGACGTTCGTTCCGGCTATCGTGGCTTTGCGGTGGTGGGATCTGTCCACTCATGCCCGTTGGGACGAGATCGAAGATCAGATCTTTGCCTTTGTCCTGAACGGAATCGGCGTCTCTCCGAAAACGGGCTGACGATCGGGTATTATCTGGGAGGAGATATCATGACATTCTGCATCACTACGCTGCGCGCCACACTGGGTGCGGCAGCGATCGGTCTGATCTCGGCGCTGCCGGCACTGGCGCAAGACGACGACATCAGCGAGCGCAGCCTGCGCTTTGCCATGTCGGTCGGGGCGGAATCGCCCTGGACGCAGGGCGCGCAACGTTTTGCCGACAATGTCGCCGAGGCCACGGATGGCCGGATCGAGATCCGGGTCTTTGCTGATGGCGTCCTGTCCAATGGCAATCAGGTGACCGAGTTCGAGCTCTTGCAGAACGGCACCGTGGATTTCACATTCCATTCCAGCATCATCCTCTCGATCATCGACCCGCGGTTCGCGCTCTTTTCACTGCCCTGGGTCGCCCCGTCCGAGGGTGAGTTGTTCGACCTGATCGACGGCCCCGGACAACAGGTGTGGTCGGCCCTCGAAGAGCGCGGCGTGCACCCGCTTGGCGGGTATTCGACCAGCGGGTTCCGGCAGCTGACCAACAGCGTTCGCCCGATCACATCGCCGGACGATCTTGACGGGCTGACGCTGCGCGTGCCGGGCCTGGAACTGTATCAGGCCGTGTTCAACGAGATGGGGGTCAGCCCCGTGCCCACCAGTTTCGGCGAGCTTTACGGCGCGTTGCAGCAGGGCGTGGTTGATGGGCAGGAGAATCCGATCAGCCTGATTTACGTGAGCAACTTCCACGAAGTCCAGGATTACATGACGATCTGGAACTACTCGGCCGATGCCATCGGGATTCTGACCAACGCCGATCTCTGGTCCGAGCTAAGCGAGACCGAGCAAGAGATCTTTGCCGACGCCGCACGCGAAGCGGCCGCCTGGCACCGCGAGGAACAGGCCAATGCCAACGAGGAGATGCTGGCAGAGCTGGAGGGCGAGCTTGAGGTCGTGACCCTGTCGCCCGAACAGATTGCCGTGTTTCGCGAACGGATGGAGCCGATCTACGACGAATGGCGCTCCATCATCGGTGAGGACCTGATGGATTCGGTTTCCGAGTAAGCGCGCGCACGGGCGGTCGCGGGGAACGCGACCGCCCGACCATCCTGCCTTCTCGACATGATGCCCGGAGGTTCCGATGCGCAGACTGGCCGCGATCGAATACCGCTTTCTTGAACTGGCGCTGGCCATGCTTGTCGTCCTGAACGGGATCAGCATCACCTCCCGCTACCTGTTCCGGCATGCGCTGGGCGAGCTTTTCGAGGTGATGATCCTTGGCGGCATCGCCGTCTATTGGGTCGCCATCGCCACGGCCGAGCGTGAAAAGGCGCATCTGGGTGTGGACAGTCTTGTCATGGTCCTGCCGCGGCAGTTGCAGCGCATCACGCGCCATCTGCGCATGGCCGTCATAGCGGCCTTTTATGGTGTCGTGATCTTTTCGGGCATCCTTCTGGTGCTGCGTCAGATGTCCAGTGGCGCCACCGCGGGCTTGCTGGATCTGCCGCTCTGGACGGTTGCGATCTTCATGCCCATTGGCGCGGCGCTCGCCCTATGGCGCAGCCTGACGCAGGTCGACACGGTGCCGGGCCCGACAGGGGTCGGAAAGATATGAGCGCGACAATCGCCCTTTTCCTCCTTCTGGCAATCTTTCTTGCCATCAATGTTCCGGTCGCGATCGCGTTGGGGGCGGCCGCCGTCGCGGGCGGGCTTCTCCTGGAAGGCAGTCTGAGCTTCGTCGGCCCGGTTCTGTTCTCGTCGTTGCAAAAGATCGAGCTTCTGGCGATCCCGTTCTTCATCCTGGCCGGCAATGTCTTTGACCGCAGCGGCATCATGCGGCGGCTGTTCGGACTTGTGGATTCCCTTGTCGGGCGGGTCCGCGGGCGCACCGGGGTCGTGACCAGCGGGGTTGCCGTGCTTTTGGGCGGGCTGTCGGGTTCCGGCCCGGCGGACACCGCCGCGCTGGGCGCGACGGTCGGGCCCATCCTGCGCGATCGGGGCTATTCCGGCGGTTCGGCAGGTGCGCTGATTTCCGCGGGCGGGGCGCTGGGGCTGGTGATGCCGCCCAGTATCGCCTTCATCCTCTATGCTGTCGCCGTGCCTGGGGTCTCGATCGGCGAGATGTTCATAGCCGGGCTGATCCCCGGCATCCTGATGGGCTGCCTGATTGCGATCTGTGCATGGGCGATTGCCGTGCACCAGGGTATCGACCAGGGCGAAGGAAGCGTGACGCTGCGCGGCGTGTCCACAGCCTTTGCCCGATCGATCCTGGGGCTGGGTGCGCCGCTTGTGATCGTCGGCGGCATCTATTTCGGGGTTTTCACCCCGACCGAGGCCGCAGGCGTTGCCGTCTTTTATGGGCTGATCGTCGGGCTTTTCGTCTACCGCGAGATCGGTCTGCGCCATCTGGGCCAGATCGCGCGGCGGACGATGATTGACACCGCCGTCGTCTTTTTCATCGTTGCCAGCGCCTCGCTATTCTCGTGGGTTCTGACGATCGACGGGCAGGTCGTCGGCTGGATCACCGACTTTGCCGTCGCGGTCCACAGCCAGTGGCAGGTCTTTCTACTGGCGGCGGTGGTGCTGTTGTTGGCCGGCCTCTTCATCGACGGGGCCTCGATCTATCTGGTGGTCGTTCCGGTGCTGATCCCGGCTGTGCGCATACAGGATATCGACCTGACATGGTTCGGCGTCTTTGTTGCGATCGCGGTGGCGATCGGTCAGTTCACGCCCCCGGTCGGGGTGAACCTGTTCGTCGCCGCGCGCGTCCTGGACACCCGCATTCAGGATATCCTGCGCAGCATTCTGCCCTTCGTGCTGGTCTCGATGGTGGCGTTGCTGCTGATCTACCTGTTCCCCGCGCTGTCGACATGGCTGCCGTCTACGATGCGCGACTGAAACGAGGCAACGATGCTGCAAGACTGGTACGAAGACTCGCTGACAACATGGCCCGAGCTGCTGGACCGGCAGGCCGAAACCCATGAGCACCGCGTGTTCCTGTCCATGGACAGCCAGACAATCACCTATGGCGCGTTTCGCGAACAGGTCGATCGCGTGGCGCGCGGCCTGCTGGCGCTGGGGGTGCAAAAGGGCGACGTGGCCGCGATCTTCATGACCAATTCCATCGATTGGGTGATCTGCCAATTCGCGATCTACAAGATCGGCGCCATCCTGCTTCCGCTTTACAGCTATTACCGCGAAAGCGAGATGAGCTATGCCCTGACACAGGCCGGGGTTTCGGTTCTGATCATGCAAGACCAGTTCCTTGGCAAGGTCGATGCCCTGGCCATCGCCAGGGCGGCGATCCCCGAACTGGACAGCGCTAAGGCCGAGTCATTTGCAAGCAAATCTATCCCGTCCCTGCGCCATGTCGTTCGCGTCGGCAAGGGTGTCGATCTGCAAAGCCGCCATGATCTGGATACGGTGATCGCGCGGGGCGCCACGGTCGCACCGCAAGAGCTGATCGCGCGACAAAGCCAGATCCTGCCGTTCGATGTCATGAACATCATGTACACATCCGGGACCACGGGCTTTCCCAAGGGTGGCATGTCGATGCATGTCACCAACCTTGTCACCACGCATCAATGGTCAAAGCTGGCGGGTCTGGGGCCCGATGACGTCATCTTGTGCCACGTGCCGCTATTCACGAATTTCGGCGGCCTTTATGGCGCGCCACTGGGTATGCGCAACGGCGCGCGGGTGGTGATAACGGAACAGTTCGACGCCGGGCATTCTTTGCAACTGATCGAGTCCGAGGGCGTCACCTACATTCCCGGCACGCCGTCGATGTTTCAGATGATGCTGGATCACCCCGACATCGCCACACGCGACCTTTCAAGCGTGAGGGGCGGCCATGTCGCCGGTGCCCCGCTGACCGATGCAACCATGCGCGGCATTCTGGATGTTCTGGGCGCGCATCGCATCATGCAGGCCTGGGGGCTCAGCGAATGCGGCGGCCTTTCGACGGTGTCCACCGCCGACGATCCGCGCGAGAAGCGCCTGACAACCGTGGGCAAACCGCTGGAAAGCGTGGTCTTGCGCATCATCGACCCTGAAACCGGCACCGATGTCGAGCCGGGCGCGCAGGGTGAAATCCTGCTGGGTGATACGCAGCCCGGCTCCTGCGTTGGAAAGGGCTATTGGAACATGCCCGAAAAGACGCGCGAGGCGATCGACCGAAAAGGCTTCTTTCATACGGGTGATGTCGGGTTTCTGGACGATGAGGGGTATTTGCACATTACCGGTCGCGTTGATGACATGTTTACGGTCGGCGGTTTCAACATCTATCCCGCCGAGATCGAACGGCATCTGGAAGAAATGCCGGGTGTGTGCGAGGCCCATATCGTGCCGGTCGAAGACCGCCGCATGGGCAATCTGCCGGCGGCCTGGATCGTCGCCGACCCGGTTGGCGGGCCCGGTGCCGAAGCCATTGCCGACCACGTCCGCACGCGGATGACATCGCAGAAAGTGCCGCGCCGGGTATTTTTCTGCGCGGCGCAGGATCTGCCGCGAACGCCGGTCGGCAAGCTCAGGAAAAAGGATCTGATCCGCATGACCCGCGAGAGAATCGATGCGGACCCCGGCGCCGGACTGATCACGAAAGAGGAGGACGCGTCATGACCGCATGGCCGCAACACGAAGTGTATGCCTCACCACGCGGGCGCATCCTGGCCATGGATTCGGTTGGTTATGTGGATGAACGCAACGACGTCAGCGATGTTCTGATCTGCGGATCGCATGGCGCGGCCTGCGCGACGCAGCTTCTGGCCTGGGTGCGCCCGCGCGGGGTGATCGTGCATGACGCCGGGATCGGCCGTGACCGCGGCGGGGTCAGCGGGCTGAAGCTGCTGGATGCCTACATGATCCCCGGTGCCGCCGTGGAGGGCATGTCCGCGCGGATCTCGGACGGACGCAACATGTATGAGGACGGTATCCTTTCGGCCGTCAACGGCTCGGCCGCGCTCATGGGGATCAGCCCCGGCATGCCCGTGCGTGATGCTGCTCGAATCCTGCTTGACCACAACCCGGTGCCGCGCCCGAACGCCCACAGGCAAATCTGCGTCCATCGCGACGCGCTGGGGGCGGTCTTTGCGCTGGATACGGTCAAATATGCCGATGACCGCATCGCCGGGGGCGTTCTGTGCATGGGCTCGCACGCGGCGCGGGCCATGGCGGACTATGTCCGTGAAATGAGCTATCCGCTGGCCGGTGTCATCACCAACGACGCCGGTCGCGCCCGCGATGACAGCGGCATCGAAGGACTTGGCCTGCTGGACGCCAGCGCGATGCCGGCCTGCGCCGTCAGTGTCCAAACCGCACGGATGGGCGATGCGCGCGCAACCTATTTCGATGGTCGCATCAGCGCGCTGAACCGCACGGCCGCCGCCCTCGGCATCAAGGAAGGGGACAGCGCACGCAGCGCCGCCCGCCGAATGCTCGAAAATGCCCGGCACTCAGCAATAGGAGAACCCGAACATGTATGAGCGCAAGTACGAATGGCGCAAGGTGATCGCCGAGATCGACCCCAAGGCGGCCGACATCATCACCCAGTACGTGGTGCACAGCGTCGCCACCGAAGGTGAAATACCACGCAAATACAAGGAACTGATCCTGATGGCCTGCTCGGCGGTCATTCGCTACGGCGCGTCGGTTCGCACCCATGGCTCCGAGGCGATGTATCAGGGCGCAACCGACAAGGAGGTGATCGAGGCCCTGTCGCTGGCGTCGCTTACCGGCGGGTTCACCGCCTTCATCGAAGGGATCGAGGCGCTGGGCGATCAGCTCACGGTCGAACAGCCGGATGACGAGGCGGCTTCGAAATAAGGCAAGTGGATTTTCCGATGACGTTCAAGGCGATTGACTACTGGACCAATATCTTCACGCCCGAGGGGCTGCGCCGGATGTATCTCGAAAACGAGGAGTTGGCCCCGGTCGTCGACTGGTGGCGCATGGACGACAGGATCAAGGGATATACGACCAAGGCGTTCGTCGAACTCATGGACGAGCTGGGCATCGTCAAGACCTTCGTGCCCAGTTTCAAGATGCAAAGCTGGAAACGCCGAGCCCCGATCCTGGATGTCGAGGCCGCCTCGGTGCGCGAGTTGATGGCCGAATGCGGCGGGCGCGTCGGCGGGCTTTTCGGCATCGACATATCCAAGGGGATGCAGGCGGTCAGGGAGCTGGAGATCGCGGTGCGCGACTGGGGGTTCGAGGGTGCCCATATCCATGCCAATGGCTGGGGCATTCCTCTGAACGACCGCGAGCTTTACCCGGTCTATGCCAAATGCACCGAGCTTGGCATTCCGGTCGTCGTCCAGTCGGGCCATTCCGCCGAAAAGATGCCGTCCGAGATGACCCGGCCGATCCATCTGGATGATGTCGCGCTCTATTTCGAAGACCTGCGCATCGTCGCCTCGCACACCGGCTGGCCATGGGTCGAGGAACTGATCGCGATGGCGTGGAAACACCCCAATCTCTATATCGGTTGCGGCGCGCATGCCCCGAAATACTGGGATGCCTCGCTGGTGCGTTTTCTCAACAGCCGCGGCAAGGGCAAGGTTCTTTGGGGCACGGACTTTCCGGTCGTGCGCCACCAGGACAGCCTGCAACAGGTAGCCCGGATCGACCTGAAGCCCGATGCGCGCGAAATGCTGATGTATGGAGCGGCCGAGAAGGTCTTTGGCATCCGCGTCGATGAGGTTGTTTCATGACATCGACGACACGACTTGACCGCGCGTGGCTGCTCAGCGCCTTCGACCTGCCCGCCGAACGACCAAGCGGGAAGGTCATGGCGCTGGATGACGCGATCCGTGCCCATGTCGAACCCGGCATGACGCTGCATTTCGGCTATTCCGAGGGGCGGCCGATGGCGGCAAGCAACGCGCTTGTGCGGGTCTTTGCCGGCACCCGACCGGGCTTCACCGTCATTTCCTCGGGTCTGGTGGCCAATCAGACCGCGCTGGTGACCGAAGAAATCGTTTCAAGGCTGATCGTGTCCTTTGTCGGCGAGAACTATCCGACACCGGCACCCAACCCACTGCTTCAGGCGGCAATCGACAGTGGCGCGGTCGAGATCGAAAGCAACTCGCTTCTGGTGCTGAGCCAGCGCCTGTCCGCCGGTGCGCATGGCTTTCCCTTTGCACTGACGCGCTCGCTGCGCGACAGTTCGATGGCCCGTAACGAAAGCTATCGCCGTATTCCTGATCCCTTCGGTTCGGGCGAAGAAATCGGCGCGGTTTCGGCGCTGGTGCCCGACATCACCATCGTTCACGGCCTTGCGGCCGACGAGGCTGGCAATATCCTGATGTCGCCCCCCTTCGGCGAGGCCGACATCGCGGCCTATGCCGCGCGCAAGGGCGTAATCGCCACGGTCGAGCGCATCGTTCCGGCCAGCCAGTTGCGGCGGCATCCTGCGTTGGTCAAGATCCCCGCCGACCGGGTGTTGAGCCTGTCGGTCGCGCCGATGGGCTGCCATCCCTATGCGATCTACAACCCGACCGATATCGACATCCCGGCCTATGTCGAGGACGCGCGCGCGTTTCACGACATCCGCGCCGCGATCCGCGACGACGCGTTGTTCCGGCAATGGACGCGCGACTGGATTCTGGATGTTCCCGACCACGGCGCCTATCTGGAAAAGCTGGGCGCCGACCGGCTTGACCTGTTGCGCGGTCGCGCCTGGGGTGACGCCTGGGCGGATGGTATCACCCAGGCTGATCTGGACCGCCTTGCCGCGACCAAGGGCCACGATGCGCGCGAGATGATGGTGATTGCCGCCGCGCGCATGGTCGCGCGCAAGGTGCGCGAAGATGGGCGCCGGATCGTTGAGGCGGGTGTCGGCTATGCCAACCTCGCGGCCTGGCTGGCCGTGCATCGCTTGCAGCACGAAGAGGGCATAGATGCCGAACTCGTCGCCGAGATCGGTCTTTATGGCTATATGCCGAAGCCCGGCGAACCCTTCATCTTTTCCAATCGCAATCTGTCGAGCGCAAAGTCGATGGCCGGGGTCGAGGCGATCCTGGGCCTTCAGGTCGGGGGGCGTCACAACAACTGCATCGCGATCATCGGTTCGGGCCAGATCGACCCGGCCGGAAATATCAATTCCACGCGCACCAGCGATGGCCGCTATCTTCTGGGGTCTGGCGGGGCGAATGACATCACCTCGGCCGCCGCCGACGTGATCGCTGTGTCGCAACAGTCACGCCACCGGCTTGTGGCGGAACTGCCGTATATCACCAGCCCCGGCGCAACGGTCTCGACCCTGGTCACGGACCTTGGGGTCTATGAAAAGCAAGATGGCCGCCTGGTCCTGACCGAATATTTCGAACGCGCGGGCGAGGATCGCGACGCCACGATCGCGCATATCCGGTCGCGCTGCGGCTGGGAACTCGAGATCAGCGATACCCTGCGCGTGGCGACGGCCCCGGACCCTGATGACCTGCTGCGGCTGCGCCTTTTCGACATCCGCAACGACTTTCTCGAATACGCCAGACCGGACGCGGAGCCGACGCCATGACCGATCCACAAGAGACCCGAATCAAGAGCAGCATGGCAACGATGACCGCCGACACGATCACCGTGCGCGGGCACGATCTGACCACCGAACTGATGGGCCGGATCGACACGGCGGCCCTGTTCTTTCTTGAGGTCACGGGCCGTTTGCCCAGCCCCGCCGAAAACGCGCTGCTGAACGCGATGATCGTGGCGATTGCCGAGCACGGCATGATGCCGTCGGTGATCGCCAGCCGCCTGACGATCATGGGCGCACCCGAAAGTTTTCAAGGGGCGGTCGCCGCCGGGCTTTTGGGGGCGGGCGATGTGTTTGTCGGGCCGACCAGCAATGTCGCGCATCTGTTGCAGGTCGAGGCCAAGGCGTTTCCCGGCAGCGATGATGAACGCGCAGCGGCGATCGTTGCCGATTACGCGAGCCGGGGCAAACGGATACCGGGCCTTGGCCACCCGCATCACCGCATCGATCCGCGGTCCGAAAAGCTTTTGCAGATGCAGGCCGAGCACGGCCTGGACGACAGCCACACCCGGCTGATGCTGGCGATCCAGCGCGCGGCCATCGCGCGGCGCGGCAAGCATCTGACCTTCAACGCCGTCGCGGCGATCGGATGCATCGCTTCGGATATCGGGCTCGATTGGCGCGCGGTGCGCGGTATCGGGCTGGTGGCGCGAACGGTCGGCCTGATCGGCCATGTCCTTGAGGAAATGAAACAGCCCGCGGCCCCGGCAATCTGGGATCTGGTGCTGGACAACACCGATTACAGCGATCCCGAGCCCGATAACGGGTAGGGACGCGCAAACTGGGAGGAACCAAAATGAGGACGTTCTACACACTCGCCACCGCCGGTCTGGCTTTGGGCTCGATCACCGCCACGCCGGCCTTGGCTCAGGAATTCGAATTGCAGTTCGCCAGCTATATCGGCGAAGCGGCGGCACAGAGCCGGGCCCAGGAATGGTGGGCCGACGAAGTCGAACAGCGCACCGAGGGCCGCGTCAGCGTGGAATTCTTCTATAGCGGGTCGCTGCTGGGCGCGACCGACATCCTGCGCGGCGTCGGCGATGGGCGTGCCAGTCTGGGCTATGTGGCAAACGCCTATCACCCGGCCGAATTGCCGCTGTCCAGCGTCGTCGGCGTGCCGTTCATGACCTCGAACGCCGAGGCGCAGATGCGCACGTTCATGGACCTTTACCAAAACAACGAGGCCTTTCGGCAGGAATGGCGCGCGAACGATGTGCATGTGCTGTTCTTCAACCCGCTGTCCGAGAACATCCTGGGCACGCGTGAGCCCGTTGAGGGGCTCGACGATCTGGAGGGGATGCGCATTCGCGGGCTGGGCTATGTGAACCAGGTGCTTGAGGCGGTGGGCGCCAACCCCGTCGCCATTGCGGCGCCCGAGATTTACGAGGCTTTGCTGCGCAATACGCTTGACGGCTATTCCGGTTTCGCCTTCGAGGTCGTGACCGCGCTCAAGTTGCAGGAGGTCGCGCCGCATACCCTGTCGACGGGCACCGGGAACTACGTCTTTGCGGCGACGCCGATCAACCTGGACCTTTGGGAAAGCATGCCCGAGGATATCCAGTCGATCCTGACCGAGGTCAGCGCCGAGTATCAGGATACGGTGTCCCGCTACCTTGCCGAAACCGAGGACGAAGTCTGCCAGACCATCCTTGATGCCGGCGGAACCGTCAGCGTTCTGCCCGATGACGACATTGCCCGGATTCGCGAGGCTGTCGGCGACAGCATCGTGCAGGACTGGGTTGAAACCGCCGAGGCCCGTGGCGTGGATGCGGCAAGTTTCCTTGAGGAATACACCGAGACACTGGCCATGTACGAGGAAGAGGTCGATTACGTCTCGGGCGTGAACCGCTGCGCCGAGCGCGGCTGATGAAGGATGGGGCCGGCAAACAGCCTGCCGGCCCCGGCCCGCAATGGTGACGCCATGAAACGCCTGATCCGATCCATCGCCACCCTGTTTGCCATCGTCGCGGCGCTGTGCATCGTGGCGATGATGGGCATGACGGTCGCGGATGTCGCCACGCGCGCGCTTACCGGCCGGTCGGTTCCGGGTGCGCAGGAGATCAGCGAACAACTCGTGGTCGCCCTGGTCTTTCTGGGCATGGCCTTCGCCTATCACCGGCACGAGCATGTGGCGGTGACCATTTGCACCCGTGCGCTGCCCGTGCGCCCGCGCGCCAGTGTTCGTCTGCTGGGGCGCGCGATCTTGCTGGCGCTGGTTGGGTGGATGATCTGGGCCACCGGCCAAGGCGCCTGGCACGCGTATGTCCGGGGCGAAATACGGTTCGGTCTGCTTCAGGTGCCGGTCTGGCCTGCGCGCGCCGCGATCCCGATCGGGCTTGCGGCCTTTGCCCTGTCGATCCTGTCCGACATGGCCGACCGCATCCGCGACCTGATCGCGGGTCGCGACGACAGCGCGGAACCGAACGAAGGGTATTTCTGAGGCAGCAATGGGCACCGAACTGATCCTACTCATGGTTCTGCTTGCGCTTGTCGTCCTTCTGGCGATGGAGGTGCCGGTCGCTTTCTGTCTGGCCGGCAGCGGAGTTCTGGGGCTTGTGCTGCTGCGCAGTACCAATGTGGCCGGCGCGACGCTGGCCAGCCTGCCGTTCCAGGCCACGTCGTCCTTTACCCTGACGGTCGTGCCGATGTTCATCCTGATGGGCATGTTTGCCATGCAGGCGAACGTGGCCGAGGATCTGTTTCGCCTGACCAATCGCGCCTTGCACTTTGTGCGCGGCGGCGTGGCGGTGGCCACCATCGTTACCTGTGCCGGCTTTGCGGCCGTGTGCGGCTCAAGCGTGGCAACGGCGGCGACGGTGGGCCGGCTGACCATCGACGAGATGCGACGTTACGGGTTCTCAGGCGGGTTCGCCGGGGCACTTGTGGCCTCGGCCGGGACGCTGGGGGTCATGATCCCGCCGTCGATTGCGCTGGTCCTGTTCGGGATCATCTCGAACGAGTCGATCGGGGCGCTGCTTCTGGCGGGCATCGTCCCCGGCCTTGTGTCGGCGGTGATCATGGCAATCGGCGTGCTGGTTCTGGCACGCCTTGGCTTTGGCTTCGACATTGCCGTGGCCCGCGCCGCTGAGGCCGCGCAACCCGCCGAACGCGCCAGGACCTATGGCGGCATCGTCAAGCTCGCGGTGCTTTTCGTCATCGTGATCGGGGGCATCTATTCGGGCGTCATAACCGCAACCGAGGCGGCGGCGATTGGCGCGATGGCCTCGTTGCTGATGCTGCTGCTGAGCGTCGCGGCACGGAAACTGGCCTTCCTTCCGGCGATCAAGGAGGCGCTGTCAAGCACGGCTTCGCTGTCGTCGATGGTCTTTGCGATTCTGGTCGGCGCCAGCATCTTTTCATATTTCCTGGTTTCGGCCGGAGTGCCCGGCGATTTCGCGGACTGGGTGCTTGGCTTCAATCTGCCACCGGGGCTTCTGGTGCTGCTGATGCTTGCCTCGCTCATCCCGCTGGGAATGATCCTGGATGGCGTGTCGATCCAGTTGATCACGGTGCCGCTGTTCTATCCGGTCGTGGTGACGGAACTGGGTTTCGACGGGCTGTGGTATGCGATCCTGACCGTGAAGATGATCGAGATCGGCCTGATCACGCCGCCGGTGGGGGTCAACGCCTTCATCGTCGCAAACCTCGTCGGGCGCGGCGGCCTGGAGCAGGTGTTTCGCAGCCTCACGATCTTCGTGGCAATCGACCTGATCATATTTGGTGTGCTTTTCGCCTTTCCCGGCATTGTCACCTGGTTGCCGGCGCAAATGAACTGACCCGCTGGAGGAGAAAGAATGGATGAAATCAAGCCGGTGCCCGCGCCACAGGACATCGTGACCCAAAACGAATATGGGCGCATCATCGTGATGGACTCGATCACGTTTGCGGATCATCGCAACAACAGCGGGGATGTTCTGGTCGGGGCATCCTTTTGCGGCATGTTGTCGATCCGCTGGCCGTTGCGCGTCGATCCCAAGGGCGTCATCTGTCATGCCGCCGGGCCGGGCCTGGACCGCGCCGGAGAGAACGGACTTTTCGCGCTTGAGGGCCTTGGCATTCCGGGTGCCACGGCCGAAACGATGTCGTGCCGGATCGCCGATGGACAGGACATGTATGAAAACGGTGTCGTCGATCGCTGTAATGACAGCGCGGCCCTGCTTGGCATCGTGGCGGGTATGCCGATCAGGGATGCCGCGCGGCGCATGCTGGAACGCTGGCGTGTTTTGCCAGAGGTCTTCAAGCCTTGCGAGGTCGCCTATGACGGCCCCGAGGGCAAGGTGATGGCCATGGGTTCCGTGACCTTCATCACCACCGAACATCGTGCCCGCGTCGTTTGCGCGGGGTCGCATTTCGGGCGAACCTCAGCGGCCTATTCATCGCGGTTCGATCTGGCCGGGGTCGTCTGCAATGATGCCGGTCTCTGCAAGGACCGGTCGGGGATTTCCGGTCTGGCCGTTCTGGATGAGACCGGCGTGCCGGGGGCGGCCGTGTCCACCGACAGCGCCCGGATCGGCGACGGCATGAGCACCTATCGCGACGGGATCGTTTCGGCCCACAACGACGCGGCAGCGCGCGCGGGCGTGCATGACGGGATGCCGGCGACCGAGGCGACGCGCCTGATGCTGCTGGCTTACAGCCGCTGAGGGCCCGCCGGCGTTCGGATGCAAAACGGCAGGGGCCGAAAAAAGGGCCGCCTGCCGCTGTGCACAAGGGTCATGGCCCGATCACGGGCGTCGCAACGGACTTATCGGATATGTCAGGCGCAGGCTTGCTCTCATGCAGTGCCGGCAGTCTGCGATGTGCGATGTAGCAAAGCGCCGATAACGCGCCCAGCATCGGCACGAACAGGCCCATCGCCAATACCGCGTCGCCCAAAATCGCGGCAGCCATGCCCGCGACAAGGCCGGATGCCATCTGCAAAAACCCCATCAGCGCCGAGGCGCTGCCCGCAATCGCCGGAAACGGTGCCATGGCCGATGTGGTCATGGCCGGCATCACAAAGGCGATTCCGGGAGCATAGATCGCGACCGGCAGCATGACGCTCAGAAAATCGGGCTCGACCCAGATCAGGCGCAAGGCACCGATGCTGCCCAGCAAGATCAAGCCGACACCGGCGGCGGCCAGCCGATAGGCGTTCATGCGCGCCATCAGCAGGCGCATCACCACCGCCCCGGTCAGAAAGCTGCCCGATTGCAACATCATACCGATCCCGAACTCCATCGGTGTCAGACCAACGCGTTCCATCAGGATGAATGGCAGGATCGCGGCGAGGGCGTAAAAGGTTCCGATCGCCCCGGTGACGACGCCGGTGGCCAGCATGAAATGCCCGCTTCCCAAGAGCGTCCGGTAATTGCGCAGCAGCATCCTTGGCGCAAGCCGGTCAAGGTCGCGTGCCACGGTCTCGCGCATCGCCAGCACCACGGTCAGCATCAGCGCCGCGCCATAAAGGACCATGAGAACGAACACCCAGCGCCACCCTCCTGCCACCAGAACGACGCTGCCGATGGCCGGCGAGATGGCGGGAGCTACAGCCAGGATGATGCCGATCATGTTCAGAATCCGCGACGATTGCTGACCCTGAAACAGATCGCGCACCAGGGCGCGGGCGGTGGTGATCCCGACCGCGGCACCAACCCCCTGAAGCAGCCGGCCCAGGATCAGCACCTCGATACTGGTGGCAAGCATCGCGGTCAGGCTGCCTGCAAGGAACAGCAGCATGAAGCCCAGAACCACGGGCCTGCGACCCAAGGCATCCGACAGCGGCCCGGCCACCAGTTGCGCGATGGCAAAGCCGCCGAAAAAGACCGCCAGCGTCAATTGCACCATGCTTTCGGTCGTGCCCAGTTCGGCAGCTATGCTGGGCATCGACGGGGTATAGAGCGCCATCGCTACCGGGCCCGTGGCAACCAGAAGCCCGCCCAGCGCGCCCACGCGGCGCTCGCTCATCAATGGCGGGGCGGTCATGCGGGGCTCCGTCGGCGCGTCGCAGCCAGCAGATTCTGCCGGGCCTGTCGCGCATGGGCAAGAAAGGAGTCCCACGCCGCCTCATCCATGTCGCCGCGTGCGACGGTGCGCACCTCCTGGCCGATCGCGCGGATCGTGGGAACCAGCGTTTGTGCCGGTGCCGTCAGCGCGACGATGCGCGCGCGCCCGTCCTCGGGGTCGTGGTGGCGTGTCACCAGCCCGGCGCGTTCAAGCCGGGCAAGGACGCCGGTCAGTGTCATGCGCGCCACGCCAAGGCGTTCGGCAAGCTGGTGCTGGCGCAAAGGTCCGGCCATCGCCAGCGTAATCAGGATGCGCCCCTCGATGGGTGTGACGCCAAGTTCCGAACCCGCGATCCGGCGCTCGAATTCGCTGCGCAGCAAGCGGGCAAGGTCGTGCATCAGAAAAGCGGGGGATTCAGTTGCAGGGTCGGGATTGTTGGGCATCATGTTTTGTATTATTGGCATACTAAATGGCCAGATAATTTTAGTGTGCATGTGTGTCAAGTTGCGCGGTCGGCACTGGACCGGGGTTCAGCCGGCTGTAAGGGCCGACTGATCGGCGCGGCTCAGACGCAGGTAGCTTTGTTCGGCCTCCAGCACGAAACGCAGCATCCGCTCACCGGCGCCGACCGCGTCCCCGTGGGCAAAGCGATCCAGCAGCTCCTGCTGCCCGGCAACGATCACGCGATGAGCAACCGGGTCCTGCATCGTGGCGAACCGCACCGATTGCACCTGCGCCAGATACCGCAGGATGGTTTGGCGCAATTCAATGTTCGACACCGCGCCCAGCCATGTATTTCGAAAGATCTCGGACGCACGGTAGAACTGGGTGATGTCGCCGGTTTCCAGGGTCTGAACCGCGTCCGCGACGGCCTCGGACATGGCGTCCATTTGCACGTCGCTGCGCGATTGCGCAGCCAGCGCCGCGGCGTGCGGTTCCAGCAGGCGGCGAAGGGTAAAGATCTGCATAATCCGGGCGTGGCCCAGGCTGGGCAGCGTGAAACCGCGCGTCGTGCCTTCCAGATAGCCTTCGCTGGCCAATTGCATCAGCGCTTCGCGCACCGGCATCCGCGACACCCCAAGTTCGGCTGCGATGACGGTATCGACCAAGCGATCGTCGGGGCCGATTTCGCCACGCTGGATGCGGCTGCGAAACGCCTGATAGATGCGTGTGCGATGGTTCTGACGGGCCACGGGTTCCGGCTCTGTGCTGCAATATCTCCAAGGTATCAGTATACGAATTTTGATCAAGAACAATGGACGGAAGCCGAATTCCGGCGCATTCGTGCCGGAAATGCTTTAAGCCTGAAAAAAATCGCTTGATTATCGTATACGATTTGTCACCCTTGGAGGGAACAATATGCGATTCGACCCGTCATGACACAGACCCCTTCATCGCTTGTCGCCCATCAGGCTGCCGCCCGCGTGGCCGTGCCGGCAAATTTTGCCTTCGAAAAGCTGGCAAATGCCGGCTTCGTCGGCGGCTGGGCGCTGGGGTCGATGGGGTTGCAGGCGGTCGCGGACGGCGTCTTTCGCGGGCAATCACTGTTCGACGGGTCCAGCGCGCATGTCGAAATCCGCCCGCATCCGGATCAGGGCTTGATCGATTTCCATGTCGGCACTGCGCAAAGCCGCAAGCCGCGCATCTTCATTCGCATCACGGACGGTGCCGGGCTGGGGTTCGACTCCGGCGCCTGCCTTGTCACCATGCATGCCCTGCGCGCGAATGATGCGGCCGAGGACACCTGGGCGCGCACCTGCGTGTCGCACGAGGCCGAAATTCTGCTGATCAAGTCGCAACTCGAATCCGCCTGGGCGGCGGCGAGGGGGCGGGCATGAGCGCGGGGCGGTCCATGCGACTGGAGGCGCGCGCGGGGCGTCTGAACGGGCCCACGGGTTCGATGGCGCCGGGGCTTGTGCAGGCCAATCTGGCGATTATCCCTGCCAGCCTTGCCGATGCGTTCGAGGCTTTCTTGCGCGCCAATCCGGCCCCTTTTCCGCTGCTGGCGCGCGGGAATCCGGGCGATCCGTCACTGCCGAAACTGGGCGAAGACATCGACCTGCGCAGCGATCTTCCGCGCTATCGTGTGTTTCGCAACGGCATGACCGTTGATACCCCGACCGACGTCACCGCGCTGTGGCGTGACGATTTCGTGCCTTTTGCCATCGGCTGTTCGCTGACCTTCGAGGCCGATCTGGTGGCGGCGGGGGTGGCGCTGCGCTGCCATGCGCCCGGCGCGACCTGTTCGGCCTTTGACACCAGCATTCCGATGACGTCGGCGGGGCCGTTCGGCGGCAATCTGGTGGTCTCGATGCGGGCCGTGCGCGAAGATCAGGTCAACATGGCCCGCGCGATCACGCAGGCGCATCCGATGGCGCATGGGGCACCGGTGCATGTTGGCGATCCGGCGCGTATCGGCGTGGATCTGTCGCGCCCGATCGACGGGATCGGGTTATGCGACATCGCGCCGGGCGAAGTTCCGGTCTTCTGGGCCTGTGGCGTCTCGCTTGAACGCGCGATCGCCCATGCCGCCCCGGACCTGGCAATCACCCATGCGCCGGGACACATGCTGATTACCGACCTCGCCGCGAAAGCGGCGCAACTTGCTTGACCATCTCAGGGAGAAAGAGACCATGACACTGACTCGCAGAACCCTCGTCGGGGCCGCAGCCGCCCTTGCTCTGGGCCTTTCCGCGCTTCCGGCACTGGCGCAGGACACCTTGCGCGTGGGCGCATATCCGGCGAACCCGCCTTGGCAGAACCGTAACGAAGACGGCGAGTTCGTCGGCTTCGAAGTGGATATCGTCAACGAGATCGCCGATCGGATGGGCACCACCGCCGAGATCGAAGGCTATGATTTCCGGGCCCTGTTCGTGGCCACCGCCTCGGGCCGGGTGGACATGGTGATTTCGTCGCTGACCATTACCGACGAGCGGCTGGAATCGCAAAGCTTCACCCAACCCTATGTCGAGGGGGCCATGGGCATCGGCGTGCGCGAGGGCAGCGACATCCGCAGCCTCGAAGACCTGCGCGGCCGCGAGATCGGAACGATCGCAACCTCGTTCCCCGAACGCTGGATGAACGAACGCGCCGACGAGATCGGGTTCGAATCGAACAACACCTATGACACCACCTCCAACATGTTGACCGACCTGATGGCGGGCCGTGTCGATGCGGTGGTCAACGACGTGGTCGGGCTGCGCTATGCCTTCACGCAGATGGACGGGCTGGAGGTCAGCCACGAAATCGTCACCGGCGAACGGTTTGCCATGATGCTCCCCAAGGACTCGCCGATCCTGGAAGAGGTGAACGAGATCATCAGCGAAATGAAGCGCGATGGCACCATGGCCGAACTCTATGAGCGGTGGCTGGGCGCGCCGCCGTCGGACGATGGCCTGACCGTGACGCCGATGCCCATCCCGACACCGGGCAACTACTGACACAGGGCGCGCGGGGGGCCTGCACCCCCCGTTCCACCCCGCACCAGGCATCGGAGCCCCGATGAACCCGATCGACATCTTTTTCAACATGAGCGTCCTCTCGCGGGCGTTTCCCATGCTTTTGCAAGGGCTGTGGTACACGCTGGCGCTGGGCGCCACCGCGATCGTGCTGGGCACCGTGCTGGGGGTCCTGATCTGTATCATCAGACTCTATGGCCCCAAGCCCCTGCGCCTGCTGGCAATCCTCTATATCGACCTGATCCGCGCGATTCCGGTTCTGGTTCTTCTGATTCTGATCTATTATGCGCTACCGTTCGGCGGGATCACGATGTCGTCCTTCACGGCGGCGGCATCCGCGCTGGTGATGGTTCTGGCTGCCTTTACCGCTGAAGTGGTGCGCGCCGGCATACAGGCGATTCCCAAGGGTCAGTTCGAGGCCGCCGATGCGCTGGGCATGGGCTTCTGGCTGTCCATGCGCAAGGTGATCCTGCCGCAGGCGGTGCGCATCGTCATTCCGCCGCAGGCATCGAACTGCGTGCTGGTGATGAAGGATACCGCGCTGGCGTCGGTCGTTGCCTCGTCGGATCTGCTCAAGCAGGCGACGGACGCGCAGGCACTCTTTGCCAATCCCACACCGCTGATCGGTGCGGCGCTGATCTATATCGCCATTCTCTGGCCGCTTGTGCGGCTAACCAACTGGCTGGAGGTGCGCAGCCAGCGCGCCTATACCCGCTGACCCCTCAACAAGGAGGCACACATGACCCGTTTCCCCAAATCCCTCACCGCGCTGGCGCTGGCTTTCGGCCTTGCCTTGCCCGCCCAGGCACAAGAGATCACCGTCGGCCTGTCGCTGCCCGAGAATGTCGAGGGCTTTGATTTCGTCAACGGCATGTATCGGACGTTCGCCGAGCATGTCGAAGCAAACTCGGACATGACGGTCGATCTGGTCTATGGCGGGGCCTTGGGCAATCCGAACGACCGCCTGGGCCAGATGCGCCGCGGCATCCTTGAAATGACCGATGCGGCCGACGGCAACTACGCGTCGATCCATCCCGACATCCAGATTCTGAACATGCCCTATCTCTTTCCTGACGAAGAGACGGCATGGGCCGTTCTGGACGGCCCGTTCGGCCAGTCGCTGGCCGAGGACATCCGCGAGAATACCGGCATCCGCGTCCTGGGCTGGTGGGAATCGGGCGGGTTCAAGCATTTCAGCGCCAACAGCGCGATCGAGACGCCCGAGGACATGGAGGGCCTGAAACTGCGCGTGCTGGGTCCGCTGGCTACCATTCCGGTCGAAGAAATGGGCGCATCCGCCAGCCCGGTCGCGTTCGGCGAGCTTTACACGGCGCTGCGCACCGGGGTCGTTGACGGGCAGGACAATTCGATCTCGGTCTTCAACATGATCAACCTCTATGAGGTTCAAAGCCATCTGATCCTGTCGGGCCATACCTATGCGTTCGGGCCGCTGGGGATCTCTGATGCGTTTTTCGAAGGGTTGAGCGAAGAGGATCAGCAAGTCATCCTGGACGCCGCCGACGCCGCGATCGAGTTCAACCGCGAAACCTCGCGCGCGGTCGAGGCGTCAGCCATCGACTTCGCACGCGAGGAAGGGGTGAGCGTGGTCGAGCTGTCCGACGAACAGCGCGACGCCTTCCGCGAGGTGATGCAACCCGTGGCGATCGACTGGCTGCGCGAGAATGTCGACACGCCCGACCTGATCGACGACGCCATCGACGCGGTCGAGGCCGCACGCTGACGTGGCTGCGCTGGTCGGACTGATCCGCGCGATCGAGGCGGGGCTGCGCATTGCCGCGGCCCTGTGCCTTGTCGGCATGTTCGCGCTGGTCGTGGCGCAGGTGATCCTGCGCTATACCGGCGGCGGCGTGCCCGTCTTTAACGAGGAAGTGGCACGATATGCCATGATCTGGATGGCGCTTCTGGCGACGGCGGTTGCGGTGCGCGAGGGCAGTCACATCCGGATCGACCTGCTTCCGGTGATGCTGTACGTTCTCGTGCGTCCGCTCGGCCGAATGCTTGAGTTCGTACTGGATACGGTGGCGCTGGGCGTGTTTCTGGTGCTGTTCTGGCAGGGTCTGGACATGGTCGAATTCGCCGCCGCCCAACGCAGTGAGGGGCTGCGGATCAGTCTGGCCTGGCCCTATGCCGCCGTTCCCATCGCCTTTGCGCTTGCCAGCCTGTTCGCGCTGGCCCGGCTTTTCCTGCGGGACCGCCTGACATGACCGAAACGCTTGTGGTGCTGCTGGGGGCCTTTCTGGGGCTGCTGCTGATCGGACTGCCGGTCGCCTGGTCGATGATCGCGTCGATGCTGGTCTGGATCGTCTATGGCGACAACTGGCGTTTTCTGCCCATTGCGGCCGAGCGGGTCTATCAGGGAATGGACTCGTTCGTGCTGATGTCGATTCCGCTGTTTATCCTGGCGGGCGAGCTGATCAACGCAGGGCGCATCACCGATCGGCTGATCCATTTCGCCAATGTCCTGTTCGGATGGATGCGCGGCGGGTTGGCGCAGGTCAATATCGGTGCCTCGATCCTGTTTTCGGGGATCACCGGGGTGGCGCTTGGCGACATTGCCGCGCTTGGGCGTGTGTTCATTCCGGCGATGGTGCAACAGGGCTACACGTCCGCCTATGCGGCGGCCGTCACCGCCTCGTCGTCGATCATCGGGCCGATGGTGCCGCCGTCGCTGGTGGCGGTGATCTATGGGTCGATGACCGGGCTGTCGATCGGCGCGCTGATGGCGGCGACATTGATACCGGGGCTCGTGATCGGCGCGGTGCAGATGGGGCTGGTCGCGGTGCAGGCGCGTATCCACCATTATCCGCGTATCGAGATGGACCGCTCGGCGCCCGTGGTCGTTCGCGCGACGGGGGCGGCGCTGGTGCCGCTGATGATCCCGGTGATCATTCTGGCCGGCCTTCTGGGGGGCATGATGACCCCGACCGAAGCCGGCGGCGTGGCGGCGGCCTATGCGCTGGTCGTGTCGATCGTGGTTTATCGTTCGGTGAGCTTGCGTGATCTGAGCGGCGTATTCCAGCGTTCGGCCCTGTTTTCGGGCCAGCTCCTGATCATTGTCGGCTGCGGTGCGGCGTTTTCCTGGGTGATGGGAATGGAAAACGTCCCGCGCATGGTCGGCGGCTATGTCGGTGGTTGGGAGCTGGGCTATCTGGGCACGTTGCTGGTGTTCAATGCCGTGCTGCTGGTGCTTGGCATGTTCATCGACCCCACGACGGTCATCATCCTGTTCGGCCCGCTTTTGTCGGCGGCGGCGGTGCAGGCGGGGATCGACCCGCTGCATTTCGGCGTGATCGCCATTTTGAACCTCAACATCGGCCTGCTGACACCGCCCTTGGGCGTGTGCCTCTTCGCGGCTGAACGGATCGCGGGCTGCGGGCTTGTGCCGCTGATCCGCGCCACCCTTCCCTTCCTGCTGGTGAACCTGGCGGGGCTGTTCCTGATCGCGGCGGTGCCGGGCTTCAGCCTGTGGCTGCCCGCCGCGCTGGGTTTCTGAGCCAAGGATCTGCAATGCTGAGCAATACCAACCACGGTGGCTATTTCCTCTATCACTCCATCGGGATGTATCCCGGCAAGGAAGAGGGGTTGGCCGCGGCGATGGCCGAATATGCCGCCGCCTGGTCTGCCCCCGATGACGGGCAATGGGGCTACGTGCTGGGCCGCCGGCAGGAGTTCATCGATCTGTGGCGGCGCGTGATCAATGCGCCAAAAGGCACGGTAACGACCTGCGAAAGCGTGACCGACGGGATGCACCGCCTGATCCGATCGTTGCCGGAATCGATGCTGCGCGGCAAGCGCGTTCTGGTGGCCGCCGATTGCTTTCCGTCGCTGCATTTTCTGCTGGCCGGGCTGGCGCCCAAGATCGGTTTCACGCTGCACACCGTGCCGTTGAGTGCGGGCAAGCCATGGGTCGAGACCGAGGATTTCATCGCCCACTGGGACCGCGACGTGGCGCTGGCGTTGCTGACCTATGTCAGCTCGACGGCTTCGGCGCGGGTGGATCTGGCGCCCTTGGTGGCGCATGGGCGCGAGATGGGCAGCCTGATCGGCGTGGACATCACGCAGGCGGCCGGGCTGATACCGTTCGACGCGCAAAACCCCAAGGTCGATTTCGTGCTGTCCACCAGCCTGAAATGGATGTGCGGTACGTCCGGGGCAGGGATCCTCTATATCGACAAGCCCTTGATCGGCACGCTTCAACCCGAAGGGCGCGGATGGTTTTCGCAAAACAACCCGTTCTCGTGGGATCTCGATGCGTTCGAATATGCGCCGGACATTCGCCGCTTTGACGGTGGAACGCCCTCGGCCCTGGCGGCGGTGGCGTCGGTTCCGGCACTGAAATGGCACGCCACGCAGGACCATCGCGAGATGCAGGCCTGGAACAGGCAGCTGCTGTCGCGCATCGTCGCGCGTGCCGATGCGCTGGATCTGCCCCTGCATTCACCGCGTGATCCTGATGCGCGCGGCGGCACAGCGATCTTGCGCCTGCCCGACCCGGCCGAGGCCGCGGCGCTGGTCGGGGCGCTGGGGGTCGAGGGGTTCTCGGTCGATTTTCGTGGCCCGCTTGTCCGTCTGTCGCCCGGCGTCGTCACCCGCGCCGAGGCGATCGAAGGTTTGTTCGATACCGCCGAAGCGGTTCTGGCCCGTCGCCGGCGGCGGTTTGTCGGGCGCGACGATCGCGCCGTCGGGGGCAGTAGCGATTCGTCAGCGTTGCTGGAAAGCCTGGGCGCGCAACTCTTGTCAGGGTCCGTACAGGTGGTTGATTGTTCGGCCCCCCTCGGGCCGGATACCCCGATCCTGCGCCTTCCGCCCGACTTTGCCCGGAACACGCCCAAGATCGAGATTCACAAGATCTCGGAATATGATTCCAATGGGCCGTTCTTTGCCTGGAACTGGCTCAAGCTGGGCGAACATTCGGGCACTCATTTCGATGCACCGCGGCACTGGTTGTCCGGGCGCGATCATCCCGACGGCACGACCGACCGGCTGGACCTGCGCCGCGTGGTTGCCCCGGTCAACGTGATCGATTGCACACGCGAGGCAGCCGAAAATCCCGATTTTCTGCTGACGGCCGAGCACGTCAAGGCATGGGAGGCCGAGCATGGCCTGATCAATCCCGGCGAATGGGTGGTCATGCGCACCGATTGGGACCAGCGCGCCCATGACGAGGCGCTGTTTCTCAACGAGGATCCTGACGGCGAGGGCGCGCACAGCCCCGGCCCGAGCCCCGATTGCATTGATTACCTGCTGGGGCGCGGAATCGTGGGATGGGGCACGCAATGCGTGGGCACCGATGCCGGGATGGCCGCATCGCTGAACCCGCCGTTTCCGGCGCACACGGCCTTGCATCGGGACAATTGCTTTGGGCTGGCCAGTCTTGCCAACCTGGATCAGCTGCCGCCCAAGGGCGCGATCCTGATTGCCGCGCCGCTCAAGATTGCGGGTGGAACGGGCTCGTCGATCCGGGCACTGGCATTGGTATCGGTCTAGGTTCCCGCGACCGGGAAACGGCGCTAGTCTGCGCCCGAATCTGGCAGGAGAACGACATGGCTGACGGCGCGCTGGAAGGGCTTCTGGTGGTGGCACTGGAACAGGCCGTCGCCGCGCCCTATTGCACATCGCGGCTGGCCGATGCCGGCGCACGGGTGATCAAGGTCGAACGGCCAGAGGGCGATTTCGCCCGCAACTACGACCGCGCGGCGGGCGATGTGTCGTCCTATTTCGCCTGGCTCAACCGCGGCAAGGAAAGCCTTGTCGCCGACATCAAGGCACCCGCGGATCTGGCGCTGCTGCGCCGAATACTGGCGCGCGCCGATGTGTTCGTGCAGAACCTGGCGCCCGGCGCGGCTGCGCGTGCGGGGCTTGGGGCGGATGCGCTGCGCGCCATCAACCCGCGGCTGATCACGGTTGATATATCGGGCTATGGTGCCGACAACGCCTATGCGACGATGAAGGCCTATGATCTGCTGGTGCAGGCGGAATCGGGCCTGGCCGCACTGACCGGCCGGCCCGAGGGGCCGGGGCGCGTGGGGGTGTCGGTCTGCGATATCGCCTGTGGCATGAATGCCCATGCCGCCGTGCTTGAGGCATTGATCCGTCGCGGCAACACCGGGCAGGGCAGCCATATCGCCGTCAGCCTGTTCGACAGTGTGGCCGACTGGATGAACGTGCCGCTGCTGTACTGGGAGGGCACGGGCAACACCCCGCGCCGCGCCGGTCTGGCGCATCCCTCGCTTGCACCCTATGGCGCGTTCGAGACCGCCGATGGTGTGGCGGTGGTGATCTCGATCCAGAACGAACGCGAATGGGCGCGGTTCTGCGCCGAGGTGCTGGGCGATCCCGCGCTGGCGACCGCGCCCGGCTTTTCCGGATCGGCAGAGCGCGTGGCCAACCGCGAAACGGTCGATGCAACGGTGGCCGAGGCATTCGCGCGACAGGATTTCGACGCGATCGCCGCGGCGCTGGAACGCGCGGGCACGGCCTGGGGCCGGGTGAACGATCTGCCGGGCCTTGCCAGCCATCCCGCGCTCAGGCGTGTTCCGGTGGCCGTGCCGGGGCGCGATCTGTCGATCATCGCGCCGGCGCCGATCGTCGATGCCCAGGGGCCTGCGCTGGGGCCGGTGCCGGCCCTGGGCGCGCACAGCCAGTCCATTCGTGCCGAGTTCGCGCCCGGTGCCGAAACCGGCTGACGCCGGGCGCGGCCAGATCAGCCCATCCGTTGCCAGAGCGCTGGCGCCAGCGCGCCCAGCCGATCTTCGATTGCGCACATCGCATCGACCACCAGATCCTCGCGCCAGCGGCGGCCCACGATCTGCACGCCGATCGGCACCGGCCCTTGCGGCAGCTCTGCCAGCCGGGCCGGAAGGTTGCCGGCCGGAAGCCCAAGGAAGTTCATCGAATACGACCACAGCGCCGCGCCCAGCACCTCGCGCACGCCCTCGGCCCCCTCGGTGTCGCGGTCGGGGCGGAAGAACGGTTGCGGCAGGAACGGTGTCAGAACCAGCGGATAGGTTTCCTGCAAGCGCGCCCACTCGCGCGCGAAATGGCTGCGCCGGGCAATGGCCTGAAGATAGGCGGTCTCGTCGAAGGGTTCGAACTGACGAAAATACTCGTCGAATATCGCCCGGATCGTGGGGCTGCCGTGGGTGTCGATGTCGGGTTTCATCAGACGCGCGACCTCGGTCTGAAGGGCGCGATAGCCGGTCATCGCGGCCTCGGGCATGCAGGGCGGGGTGATTTCTTCGACGATATAGCCTGCATCGCTCAGTGCATCGCACGCCGCGTCCAATGCCGCGCCGACCTCTGGGTGCAGGTCGAAACCATAGGTTTCGCGCGTGAAGCCCACGCGGATCGGCCGCTGTGGGGTTTCGCCGCGCCAGGGCAGCGGCACATGGAACGGGTCGCGCCAGTCGGCGGCGATCAGGCTGGGCATGGCCGCGTGCAGATCGCGGGCATTGCGCACGATCAGCCCCTGCACCGACATCAGTTGCGCCAGAAGCCCGCGCTCGGCCTTCTGGCTGGGGTTCCAGGCCGGCACCCGGCCCAGACCGGGCTTGACGGTGACGGCGCCATTGGCCGATGCCGGAAAGCGCAGCGACCCGCCGATGTCGTTGCCATGCCCCAGCGCGCCGATCCCGGCCATGACCCCGGCCCCCGCGCCGCCCGACGATCCGCCGGAACTGATGTGACGGCCCCAGGGGTTGTGGGTGCGTCCGTGCAGCGGATTGTCGGTATCGGCGCGAAATGAAAATTCGGGCGTGTTGGTCCGCCCGATCACGACCGCGCCGGCATCCTGAAGGTTCCGGACGACCGGGGCGTCATCCGGCGCGATCACGTCCTTGAGCGCGACGACACCGTTCGACGTGGCCTGCCCGGCCTGATCGACGTTGATCTTGATCGTGACCGGCACGCCGTGCAGCGGCCCCGGTTCGGCGCCAGTCGCGCGGGCGCGGTCAAGGGCGCGGGCGCGTTCCAGCGCATCGTCGCCGGTATCGACCACCACGGCATTGAGCTGCGGGTTCACCGCCCGCATCCGCGCCACCGACGCTTCGACCGCCGCTTCGGCGCTGATATCGCCGGCTCGGGTGTGTGCGGCCAAGTCCGCCGCGCCAAGCTGCCAAAGGGGGGTGTCGGGCATCGGGGTCTCCTGTCGGTTTGTCTCGCCGTCGCGGGCGCGCGGGCGCTGCAACGAAAGGTGTCGGCGCAACCTTTGCCCATCATGCGCGGGGTCGCAAGGGTATTTCCGTTCGGATTCAAGGTGATGCCTGGCCAGATTTTGTTCGACCGAGCACAAACAATTGCATTCCCTCTTTCCTCGCTTGAAAGGGTTGCATAAGGTCTGCGACCAAGGGAAACCAACAGCAGAGGAGGGTGCTATGCTTGGCCGTCTCAAAATCGGGCTTGCGGTGTTGGCGATGGTCGCCACGCCGGCGCTGGCCCAGCGCACGGACATTTCGGTGGGCATGGTCCTTGAACCGCCCAACCTTGACCCCACCAGCGGGGCCGCTGCCGCGATCCGCGAAGTCACCTATTCCAATATCTACGAGGGTCTGACCCGTTTCGGCCCGGACGGTTCGGTCAACCCCGGCCTTGCCGAAAGCTGGGACATTTCCGAGGATGGCACGGTCTATACCTTCCATCTGCGCGACGGCGTCGAGTTCCACGACGGCACGGCCTTCACCGCCGACGATGTGGTGTTCACGCTGGATCGTGCGCGCGACGAAGACAGCACCAACGCCCAGAAGCAGCTGTTCGCGGCCATCGATTCGGTTCGAGCGGTTGACGAGCATACGGTCGAGGTGACGCTCAGCCAGCCGCAGGGCGCGTTCCTGTTCAACATGGCCTGGGGTGATGCGGTCATCATGTCGCCCGAAAGCGTCGAGGACAATGCCACCAACCCGGTGGGCACAGGCGCGTTCCGTTTCGTGCGCTGGGTGCAGGGCGATCGCGTCGAGCTTGAGCGCAACCCAGATTACTGGGGCGAGGCCCCGGCGCTGGAGCGTGCGACCTTCCGCTTCATCTCGGATCCGTCGGCGGCCTTTGCCGCGATGATGGCCGGCGATGTCGATGCCTTCCCCAACTTCCCTGCGCCCGAGACGTTGGAGCAGTTCGAGGCCGATCCGCGCTTCGAGGTGATCGTGGGGTCGACCGAGGGTGAGACCATCCTGTCGATGAATCACGAGAACGAGGCCCTGTCGGATATCCGCGTGCGGCAGGCGATCAGCCATGCGATCAATCGCCAGGACATCATCGACGGCGCCATGTTCGGCTATGGCACGCCGATCGGCACGCATTTTGCGCCGCACAACCCCGACTATCTGGATCTGACCGACAATTCCGCCTACGACCCCGAAGCAGCGCGTGAGTTGCTGGCCGAGGCCGGGCACGAGGATCTGACCCTGCGCCTGATGCTGCCGCCCCCCACCTATGCCCGCCGTGGCGGCGAGATCATCGCCGCGCAGTTGCGCGATGTCGGCATCGAGACCGAGATCACCAACATGGAATGGGCACAATGGCTGGAGCAGGTCTTTTCGGGTGCGGATTTCGATCTGACCATCGTCAGCCATACCGAACCCATGGATATCGGCATCTACGCGCGTCCAGACTATTACTTCCAGTATGACAGCGCCGAGATGCAGGAAATCATGGAAGAACTTGACATGACCTCGGACCCCGAGGCGCGCACCGAGTTGTTGCACGAGGCGCAGCGCCATATCGCCGATGATTCTGTCGTCGCGTTCCTGTTCCAGTTGGCCAAGACCGGCGTCGCCAATGCCGATATCGAGGGCCTATGGGAGAATGCGCCGGTTCCGGCAAATGACCTGACAGGGGTGCGCTGGACCGAATAAACCGCCGTAAACGGCCATCCTCCGGGCGCGGCCATGTCGCGCCCGGAGTGCTTTGGCAAGATGCGCTGCCAATCAAGACCAGGCTTCCATGCTTCGATTTGCCCTTCAACGCCTGACCTCGCTCACGATCAGCCTGATCGTGGCCAGCATGGTGATCTTTTTCGTCATCGAGGTGATTCCGGGCGATCCGGCTGCCTATATGCTGGGCATGAACGCCCAGCCCGAAACCGTTGCCGCCCTGCGTCGTGACCTGGGGCTGGATCAGGGGTTGTTCGTCCGATACCTTGCGTGGGTCGGTGGCATGGTGACGGGCGATTTCGGAACGTCATACACCTATCGCGTGCCGGTCAGTGAACTGATCATGGCGCGCCTGGGCGTGTCGCTGCCGTTGACGGTCTATGCGCTGGTTCTGTCGACACTGATCGCGTTTCCCGTCGGGTTGATTGCCGCGGCGCGCCGGGGTTCGGCGCTGGACGCCGGTATCATGGGCGGTACGCAGTTGGGCATCGCATTGCCGAATTTCTGGTTTGCGATGCTGCTGGTGCTGTTCTTCTCGATCACCTTGCAATGGTTCTCGGCCGGCGGCTTTCCGGGCTGGGACGCGGGGTTCTGGATCAACATCCAGGCCCTGACCCTGCCCGCCGTGGCGCTGGCGCTGCCACAGGCGTCGATCCTGGCGCGGGTGATGCGCTCGGCCGTGATCGAGACCCTGGGCCAGGATTACATCCGCACCGCGCGTGCCAAGGGGCTGACCAGCCGCCAGACGGTGGTGCGCCATGCGCTGCGCAACGCGCTGATCCCGGTTCTGACCATCATCGGTTTGCAATTCTCGTTCCTTCTGGCGGGCGGTATCATCATCGAAAACGTGTTCTTTCTGCCCGGTCTCGGGCGGCTGATCTTTCAGGCCATCACCCAGCGCGACCTGATCGTGGTTGAATCGGTGGTGATGATTCTGGTGTTTGCCGTGATCCTGGTGACGTTTCTGGTCGACCTGACCTATGCCGCCGCTGACCCCCGGTTGCGGAGGCGCGCATGAAACGGCTTCCCATGACGCTTGTCGCCGGGGCGCTGCTGACGGCGGTCTTTGCGGTGGCGGCACTGGTCTCGCTTGCCTGGACGCCCCATGCGGTCGAGGGGATGAACATTGCCACGCGGTTGCAGCCGCCGGGCGCCGATCATTGGTTCGGCACTGACCATTTCGGACGCGATATCCTGTCGATGATCATGGTCGGCGCGCGCACCTCGATCGCCGTTGCGGTGATTGCGGTGGGTATGGGCATGGTGCTGGGCGTGCCGCTGGGCCTGCTGGCCGCGGCCAATCGCGGCGGGCTGATCGACGAAGTGATCATGCGCGGCAACGATCTGGTCTTTGCCTTTCCCGCGCTGGTCATCGCCATTCTGATCACGGCCGTTTTCGGGCCTTCGGCGGTAAACGCGATCATTGCGATCGGCATCTTCAACACGCCGGTCTTTGCCCGTGTCACGCGTGGCGGCGCGCTCAGTCTCTGGACGCTGGACTACATTCGCGCGGCGCGGGTCGCGGGCAAGGGGGCCGGGCGCATCTCGATCGAGCATATCCTGCCCAACATCGCCAACCTGCTGATCGTTCAGGGCACCATCCAGTTCAGCCTTGGCATTCTGGCCGAGGCCGCGCTGTCCTATGTCGGCCTTGGCGCGCAGCCGCCCACGCCCAGCTGGGGCCGGATGCTGGCCGAGGCGCAGACCATGATCGCGATGGCGCCCCATCTGGCGATCATTCCGGGCCTGGCCATCGTGTTGACGGTGCTGGGGCTGAACCTGATGGGCGATGGTCTGCGCGATATTCTGGATCCGAAACTGAGGCGCGCACGATGAGCCTGATCAGCGTCGAAAACCTGTCGCTCGATATCTACGGCACCCCGATCCTGCGCGACGTCTCGTTCGACATCGCCCAAGGCAAGGTCTTTGGCCTGGTTGGCGAGTCGGGCTCGGGCAAGTCGATGACCTCGCTGGCCCTGATGAAGCTGTTGCCCGACGGCGCAAGACGCAGCGGCCGCGCGGTGATCGATGGGAGAGACCTGTTTGCGCTGGACGAGGCCGCGATGTGCGCCATACGCGGCAACCAGATCGGGATGATCTTTCAGGAACCGATGACCGCGCTCAACCCGGTGCAGACCATCGGCGACCAAGTCGCCGAAACGCTGGTGGTGCACGGTGTTGCCAAACGGGCCGAGGCCCTGGCGATTGCCCGCGAGAAGCTGGATCGCGTGGGGCTGGACGGTGCGCGCTTTCCGCTGGACCGGTATCCGCATGAATTGTCAGGCGGTCAGCGCCAGCGCGTCTGTATCGCCATGGCCGTCGCGCTGCGCCCGCGCCTGCTGATCGCGGACGAACCGACGACGGCGCTGGATGTCACCACGCAGGCGCAAATTCTGGACCTGTTGCGCGGGCTGGTCGAGGAAGAGGGCATGTCGCTTCTGATGATCACCCATGATCTGGCCGTCGTGTCGGGTCTGGCCGATCATGTCGCCGTCATGCAAGAGGGCCGCATCGTCGAACAGGGGCCGACCGAAGAGCTGTTTCGCACCCGCGCGCATGACTATACCCAAAGGCTGTTCGCGGCGTCTGCCCATCGGCCTGCGCGTGAACCGACCGTCACCGACGAAATCCTGCTGACGGTCGAGGATGCGCGGCGCAGCTATGCGCTGCCGCGGCGCTCGCTGTTCGGCACCGCGCCGAAACTTGAGGCGGTTCGCGGTGTCAGCTTTACCTTGCGAAAGGGCGAATCGCTGGGGCTGGTGGGCGAGTCGGGTTGCGGCAAGTCCACCCTGACGCGTGCCATCCTGGGGCTGGAGGACTTGCAGGGCGGCAGCATCCGCCTGTTTGACCGAGAACCCGTGAAGCCCGGTATGGCCAACGCGCTGCGCGCCGGATTGCAGGTGGTGTTTCAAGATCCCTATGGCAGCTTCAACCCGCGCTGGAAGGTGTCGCGCCTGGTGGCCGAGCCGTTTCATCTGATGCCGCACCCCCCGGCCGATGCCCGCGACCGCGTCAACGACGCGCTGGTCGAGGTGGGGCTGCGCCCGGACGATGCCGACAAGTACATTCACGAATTTTCCGGCGGCCAGCGTCAGCGTATCGCCATCGCCCGCGCCCTGATCAACCGCCCCGATCTGATCGTTCTGGACGAGGCCGTTTCGGCACTGGATGTCCGGGTGCGTGCGCAGATCCTGGACCTGCTGGCGCGGCTACAGGAAACCCACGGTCTGGGCTATCTGTTCATCAGCCACGACCTGCATGTCGTGCGCGCCATCACCGACCGGGTGATGGTGATGAAGGCCGGTGAGATTGTCGAAACCGGCGAGACCGAGGCGGTTTTCGCCAATCCGCAACATCCCTATACCCGCCAGTTGATCGCGGCGACGCCGACGATCCCGGCACAATGGCAGATGCAGGAGCACGCATGAGCAGCGACAGACTCTGGTTCGATCCATCGCAGGTCTATATCGGCGGCCAGTGGCAGCCCGCCACCGCAACGTTGGCGCTTGAGAATCCGTCAACCGGCGAGGGGATCGGCGAGATCGCGCGCGGCGGAAAGGCCGAGATCGACGCGGCGGTGGCCGCGGCCGAGGCGGCGCTGCATGGCGCGTGGGGCACCCTGACTGCGGCCGAGCGCGGACGGTTTCTGAGCAAGCTGGGGCGCCTGGTCGCCGAGCGCGCCGATGATCTGGCCGCGCTTGAGGCGCTGGATGTGGGCAAACCGCTGCGGCAGGCCAAGGCCGATGCGCTGGCGCTGGCGCGGTATCTGGAATTCTACGGCGGCGCAGCGGACAAGGTGATGGGCGAGACCATTCCCTATCTGAACGGCTATACCGTCTATACGCTGCGCGAGCCCCATGGCGTGACCGGGCACATCGTTCCCTGGAATTATCCCATGCAGATCATCGGTCGTTCGGTGGGGGCGGCGCTGACGATGGGCAATGCCTGCGTTCTCAAACCCGCCGAGGAAGCCTGCCTGACCGCGCTGGCCTTCGCGCATCTGGCGCATGAGGCCGGTTTGCCGGCCGGGGCGCTCAACGTGGTGCCGGGCCTGGGCGAAGAGGCGGGCGCGGCGCTGTCGTCGCATCCCGGCATCAACCATATCTCGTTCACCGGCTCGGTCCATGTCGGCGCGCTCATTCAGGCCGCGGCGGCGCGCAATGTGGTGCCCGTCACGCTGGAGCTGGGCGGCAAATCACCGCAACTGGTCTTTGGCGATGCCGATCTCGATGCGGCGCTGCCGTTTCTGGTGAATGCAGGTATCCAGAACGCCGGGCAGACGTGTTCGGCCTCATCCCGCATCCTGGTCGAGCGCAGCCGCCATGACGAGGTGGTTTCCCGCATGGCCGAATGCTACCGGGCGCTTCAGGTCGGGCCTGCCGATGCCGATCTGGATGTCGGCCCGCTGATCTCGGCGCGGCAAAAGGAAATCGTGCAGGGCTATATCGGGCGCGGCGGTGATCTGGACCTGGCCGCGCAGGGCCGTATCGTCGATCAGGCCCCGGCGGGCGGGCATTATGTGGCGCCGACGCTGTTCGGCGGGGTCGGGCACAACCATGCCCTCGCGCAAGAGGAAATCTTTGGCCCGGTGCAGGTGGTCATTCCCTTCGACGACGAGGCCGAAGCGGTGCGCATCGCCAATGGCACCGATTTCGGGCTGGTCGCGTCGGTCTGGTCGCGCGACGGCGGCCGACAGATGCGCATGGCACGGGCGCTGCGCACAGGCCAGGTGTTCTTGAACAATTACGGGGCAGGTGGCGGGGTCGAGCTGCCCTTTGGCGGTGTCGGCAAATCCGGGCATGGCCGCGAAAAGGGGTTCGAGGCGCTTTACGGCTTCTCGGTGCTGAAAACCGTCGCCGCGCATCACGGCTGATACACTGGAGACAACGACATGAGACTTGAAGGGAAAAGCGCAATCGTCACCGGCGGCGGCTCGGGCTTCGGTGCCGGGATCGCGCGGCGCTTTGCGCAAGAAGGCGCCAAGGTCATGGTGGCCGATATCAACATGGCCGCCGCCGAAGAGATCGCTGCCGAAGTGAGTGGCGTGGCGTGTCAGGTGGACGTGGCTCGCAACGACAGTGTTGCGGCAATGGCGACGGCCGCGATCGAAGCCTTTGGCAAGGTGGACATCCTTGTCAACAACGCGGGCATCACCCACCTGCCGCAACCGATGGAAGAGGTCAGCGAGGACGAATTCGACCGCGTTCTGGCGGTCAACGCCAAGTCGGTCTATCTGACCGCCCGTCATCTGGTCGGCCACATGAAGGCCAATGGCGCGGGCGCGATCCTGAACATCGCATCGACCGCCGGGGTGTCGCCTCGCCCGCGTCTGAACTGGTATAATGCCTCCAAGGGCTGGATGATCACCGCCACCCGCGCGATGGCGGTCGAGCTGGCGCCTGCGGGCATCCGGGTCAATGCGCTCAACCCGGTGGCGGGCGAAACGCCGCTTTTGAAAAGCTTCATGGGCGAGGACACGCCCGAAGTGCGCGCGAAGTTCCTGTCCACGATCCCGCTGGGCCGGTTCTCGACGCCTGAGGACATGGGCAATGCCGCGCTGTTCCTGTGCTCGGACGAGGCGTCGATGGTCACCGGCGTCGCCATGGAAGTTGACGGCGGGCGCTGTATCTGAGGGCAGGCGATGAAACCGGGCGCCAGAAACCTGATCACCGATGTGGCCGGCCTGCGTGTCGGCAATGCCGAGGATCACCGCATCAAGAGCGGCTGCACCGTCCTTTTGGGTGACAAGCCCATCGTGGCGGCGGTCAATGTGATGGGCGGCGCCCCCGGCACGCGGGAGACCGATCTGCTGGCCCCTGACAAGCTGGTGCAGGAGGTGGACGCGCTGGTGCTGTCGGGCGGGTCGGCGTTTGGGCTGGATGCCCCTTCGGGTGTGGCGGATGCCCTGCGCGCGCAGGGGCGCGGGTTCGACGTGGGCGGCCAGCGTGTGCCGATCGTTCCGGGGGCGATCCTGTTCGACCTCATCAACGGTGGCGACAAGGATTGGCCTGTCAACCCTTACAAGGCCCTTGGCCGCGACGCACTGGCCAATGCGGCCGGTAACTTCGCGCTTGGCAGCGCCGGTGCCGGAACGGGCGCGGCAACCTATCGGGTCAAGGGCGGGCTTGGATCGGCCTCGGTCGTGCTGGACAATGGCACCACGGTGGGTGCGCTGGTGGCCGTCAACGCCGTCGGCTCGCCACTGGTCGGCGACACCCGCCATTTCTGGGCCGCGCCCTGGGAAATGAACGACGAATTCGGCGGATTGGGGCTGCCCGCGCGGTTTGACCCCATGCAAGAGCCGTTTTGCGGCAAGCGGCTGGGCGAGGCCACGACCATTGCCATCATCGCCACCGACGCCGCCTTGACGCAGGCGCAGGCCACGCGGATGGCCACCGCGGCCCATGACGGGCTGGCACGGGCGCTCAGCCCGTCGCATACGCCGCTTGACGGCGATCTGGTCTTTGCCGCCGCCACCGGGGCGCGGCCCCTGTCGGACCCTCTGGCCGAGACCTTTGCGCTGGGCCATGCCGCGGCGATTTGCCTGGCACGCGCGGTTGCGCGTGGGGTGTATGCGGCACGCCCGGCGCCGGGCGATCTTCAACCATGCTGGTGCGATCTCTGAAACGGGTGGACAGCTCGGCGACGTGCTGGCACACAGGCAGCGATGGTGTTCGGCCCCAACGGGCCGGCTGAAAAGGGAACGCGGTGCGCCTCAGGGCAAGGCCGCGGCTGCCCCCGCAACTGTAAGCGGCCAGCGATTTCGGGAATGCCACTGGGCCTGCGGGTCCGGGAAGGTCCGGAAAAGCGATGACCCGCAAGCCAGGAGACCTGCCATCGCCGATTAACCCGAAACCGGGCGGGGTGCCCCGGAGGAGCTGCGATGACTGGCCATATGCCACCTGGAACAGACCGCCCTGGCGACCCGCCCCTTGCGCGCGGAGGGCGCCATGACCGACGATACCCGATTGATTTCCACCATCTGTCCGCGGATTGGCCGTGCCTGCCCTGCCGCTGAACGCATGGTTCGCCAGTTGGCGCTGGCGGATCGTTGCGCGCGCGGCGCCGCGCCCGAATTCGAGATGACGGGCAGCACGCGGCTTGATGGGTGCGCGCGCACCTGTCCGGCGCTGTTCGAACTGTCGCAAAGCGGTGTCGCGCTCTATTGCGGGGTTTCGCCTGATGCCGACCCGCAGGCACTGGCGCGATTCGCGCGGGCGCACCTGGCAGGCAAGGCGGTCGCGCTGCGGCCCGGCTCCGGTGCGCTGCCCCTGGCTTTCGTGCTGGCCCGTGCGGCATAGAATGCTTGGTGCGCGCCGCGCACTTGGGCGCCTTGCGCCGGTTGTGCCCCCGGCCAACGACGGCCGGGGGTATTGCGCCGGGGCGATCAGTCCTGGTCCTCGATCAGCCCGTTCTCGCGTGCCTGGTTGTATTCGTCCTCCGAGACTTCGCCATCGGCATCGGCGTCGATCTGGGCGAAGGCTTCGGGCTCGATATCAGGATGGGCCTCGAAGAAGGCTTCCATCGTCATCGGAAACTCATGGTCGTCGCTGTCCTGAGCCAGCGCCGGAACACTCATCAACGCCAGGGCACAGATGGCTACGGCAATCGGTTTCATCGGTTTTCTCCTGTGGTTGCGACAGCCCCGATCGGACTGCAAGACGGGAACACCCCGCGCGCGGTCTCGTTCCAGCCTGTCGCAAGTGGCACCGTACGCTGCGCGGAAAGCCGCGTGGCAGAGTGCCGCCGAGAGGAGGCGCGCGGCGCTCGCGAAGTGGGATTGCATTCGGCGCCGGGCTGGCATTGACTGCGTCCTGCCGCCTGAGGGAGCCCGCGCGTGACCACCATTTCCGAAGCCCCCGACCGCCCGTTCCTGGGCATTCTGCTGATGCTGGGCTTTTGTGTCCTGGCCCCGCTCAGCGACGCCACCGCCAAGATGCTGGGCGATATCGTGCCGCTTGGGCAGTTGCTGGCCGTCCGGTTTGCCCTGCAAGTGGCGATCCTGTTGCCGCTGGTCTGGTGGGCAGGGCAGCGGCTGTGGCCCGGCCGGCGGGTTTTCTGGCTGCTGGCCTTGCGCAGCGTGCTGCATGTCGTGGGGATCGGTGCGATGTTCACGGCGCTGCGCTACATGCCGCTGGCGGATACGCTGGCCATTGCCTTCGTGATGCCGTTCATCCTGCTGGTGCTGGGGCATTGGTTGTTGTCCGAAACGGTGGGTGCGCACCGTCTGGCCGCCTGCGCGGTCGGGTTCGGGGGAACGCTTCTGGTGATCCAGCCCAATTTCGCGACCGTGGGGTTGCCGGCCTTGCTGCCGATCGTCGTGGCCGTGACCTTTGCCCTGTTCATGCTGGTGACGCGCCTTGTGGCCAAGGCAATCGATGCCGTGGCGATGCAGGCGCTGAGCGGTCTTCAGGCGCTGGTGCTGCTGGCGCCCGTGTTGATGCTGGGTCACGGGCTGCACCCGGCGCTGGACATCATCCAGCCGCAGGGGCATGTTCTGTGGCTTTTGCTGGCGCTTGGCGGGTTGGGGACATTGGGGCATCTGCTGATGACCTGGAGCCTGCGCTTCGCGCCCTCGGCGACGCTGGCCCCGATGCAATATCTGGAAATCCCCATTGCCACCGTGATCGGGTGGCTGGTCTTCAGCGAGTTGCCGAACGGGCTGGCAGCGGCCGGGATCGTGGTGATCATGGCTGCGGGGCTCTACATCATCGCCCGTGAGCGACGACTTGCGCGTGGTGGACCTGCGATTCAGTGACGACGCAGAGAAGGGCGGCATGGCAGAGGACGTGACCGAAAGCCGCGAACTGGCCGCGCTGGGCCGGATGGCGCAGGCCGCGCTGACCTTGTGGCCCGTGCCCGATGGCGCCCGCATCCGGCTGATCAACCTGTCCGAGAATGCGACCTATCTGGTGCAGGCACCCTGCGGGTTTCGCGCCGTTTTGCGGGTGCATCGCCATGGCTATCACAGCCGCCGTGCCATCGCCTCGGAACTGGATTGGATGGACGCGCTAGAGCGCGACGCAATCGTGCCGACGCCGCGCCCCATCGCCGGGCGGGACAGGCAGATGATTCAGCTTGGACATGGCGCCGGGCTGGCGGACCCGCGGCACATGGTCCTGTTCGAATTCATCGACGGGCGCGCGCCCGATCCATCGCACCCCCGCACCGCCTTGTTCGAAAGTCTGGGAACATTGGCGGCGCGGATGCATGGCCACGCCCGGACATGGACGCGGCCCGACGGGTTCGTGCGCCTGTCGTGGGACGATACAGCCGTCTTCGGCCCGCATGCCCACTGGGGCGACTGGCGCGCGGCGCCGCGCGTGGATGCGCGCCTGCGCCCGGTTCTGAACGAGGCCGAGCATGCCATCCGTGAGCGGCTGGCGGCGTACGGAAAAGGGGCGGGCCGGTTCGGCCTGATCCATGCCGACATGCGGCTGGCCAATTTGCTGGTGGATGGCGACAAAACCCGGCTGATCGACTTCGACGACTGCGGTTTTGGCTGGTTTCTGTATGATTTCGCTGCCGCAATCAGTTTCATCGAAACCGACCCGGCCGTGCCCGCGCTCAAGGCGGCGTGGCTGCGCGGCTATCGGCAGGTGCACCCATTGGCCGAGACCGATCTGGCCGAGATCGACACATTCGTCATGTTGCGGCGCATGGCGCTTCTGGCCTGGATCGGCAGCCATATGGAGGCCCCCGAACCACAGGCGATGGCACCGCATTTCGCCGCCGGCACCGCGCGGCTTGCGCGCGACTGGCTGGCGCGGATCGGCAACTGAAGGTCAATCACCATGGCCGGCGCCGCGTGTCGCGGCTGCCTGCCACAGATCCAGCGGCTGGCTTTCAGTCTGCGGATCGGCCTGCGCCAGCGTCGAAAGCGTGACACCCAGCAGCCGGATGCCGCGATCGGTTGGAAAGAGCGGGCGCAGAAGCGCCAGCGCCGTTTCCTCGATCGTGCGGGCGGATGCCGGGGCGATCAACGTCCGGCTACGGGTGATCTGGCGGAAATCGGCGTATTTGACTTTCAACGTCACGGTGCGCCCGCGCAGGCCCGTGCCCAGGCAGTGCCGCCAGACCTTTGCCGCCAGGGCGCGCACCTCGGTCGCGGCGCGGTCATGGTCGCGCAGGTCGGTGCCAAAGGTGTCCTCGGTGCCGATCGACTTGCGGTCGCGATCGGGTTGCACCGGCCGGTCGTCGATGGCGCGGGCGATCCGGTAGTACCAGCGCCCCGCCTTGCCGAAATGCGATTGCAGGAACGGCAGCGCGCAGCCGCGCAGATCGGCGCCGGTGTGGAGGCCCAGACGTTCCATCCGGGTGGCGGTGGCCGGGCCGATGCCGTGAAAGCGGCGCACGGGCAGCGCCGCCACGAAAGATGGTCCTTGCGCGGGCGTTATGACGGCCTGGCCATCGGGTTTGTTGAGATCGCTGGCCATCTTGGCCAGGAACTTGTTGTAAGAGATGCCGGCCGAGGCCGTCAGCCCGGTTTCGGTGTGAATCCGGTCGCGGATCATGAATGCGATCCGCGCGCCAAACGGGATGCCGTGGCGGTTCTCGGTCACGTCGAGATAGGCTTCGTCCAGTGACAGCGGCTCGATCAGCGGGGTGTGTTCGGCAAAGATCGCACGGATCTGGGCGGAAACCGCGCGATAGACATCGAACCGTGGCGGCACGAAGATCAGATCGGGGCAGCGCCGCAACGCCGTCACCGATGGCATGGCCGAACGGACGCCAAAGGCGCGCGCCTCATAGCTGGCGGCGGCCACGACACCGCGCGCGGCCGGGCTGCCAACGGCCACGGGCTTGCCCCGCAGATCCGGGTTGTCGCGCTGTTCGACCGAGGCATAGAAGGCGTCCATGTCGATATGCAGGATCTTGCGGATCGCACCCGCGGGCGGCATCAAACCGGTATCGGCGCGATCAGGATCTGGCAGGGGCTCTGGCATGACGACATGTCCGCCGAAAGTGAACGGATAATGAACATACCCCAATCCCGCGCAGGATCAAGGCCGGATCAGGTCGCAATCGCCACGATAAAGCGCAGGCTCACGAGCGCCAGGAAGATCCCGAAGGCGATTTCAAGACTGCGCCGCGACAGGCTGTGGGCAAGGCGCACGCCAAGGCTGGCGGTCAGCACCGTCGTTGGCACGAACAGCGCCAGCCCCAGCAGCGAGACAAAGCCGATGGCATCGGGCGGCAAGTCGCCGCGCCCCCACCCGGCAAAGACATAGCCGATGGCGCCGGGAATGGAGATCAGCACACCGATCCCGGCCGAGGTGGCGACCGCCTGGTGGATGCTGCGCCCGTGCAGCGTCATGATGATATTCGCGATCTGACCGCCGCCGATCCCCATCAGCGACGACAGAAGCCCGATCAGCCAGCCATAGAAGCGCGACAGCCAGCCCTGTGGCAGATCACCGGCGATGTCCCAGCGCCTGGTGCCGCTGATCAGCTTGAGCGCGTTCACACCCGCCACCACCACGAAGACCAGTTGCATCACGATCGGCGAGGCATAGCGCGCGATCACCGCGCCCATCAGCACACCGACAACAATCGGCACGGCCCAACGGCGCAGCAACGCGCTATCGACCGCGCCGCGGGCGTGATGCGCCCGATACGAGCGCAGCGAGGTCGGGATGATCACCGCAAGCGAGGTTCCCACCGCAAGGGGCATCCGCGCGGCCTCGGCCACGCCCAGAAAGCCGAAGGTTTCGAACAGGACCGGCACCATCAGCGCGCCGCCCCCAACCCCGAAAAGCCCGGCCAGAATGCCTGTCAGGCCGCCCGCGACCAGCAGCACACCGGCCAGAACGATCAGGTCAGATGTGATTTCCATGCCCTCGCCATCGCCTTTGGTTGTGCGCAGTCGGGGCGTCGGGCGCGACCGGCCCCCCCCGCGCGAGCCTCAGATAACCTTGGTCGTCAAGGTGCCCACGCCGTCAATTTCGGCGTGCATCAGGTCGCCACGCACCACGGGCCCCACGCCGGCGGGGGTGCCGGTCATGATCAGGTCGCCAGGGGCCAGTTCGAACAGGCGCGACAGTTCGGCGATGATCTCGGCCGTTTTCCAGATCATCTGGTTCAGATCGCCGTCCTGGCGGATGTCACCGTTTACGCTGAGCCGGATCGTGCCGCTTGCCGGATGTCCGGCCCGGCGTGCGGGAACCAGCGCTGAACAGGGCGCGGAATGGTCAAATGCCTTGCCCGCCTCCCATGGGCGCCCGGCCTTTTTCAGCGCGGCTTGCAGGTCGCGGCGCGTCATATCAAGCCCGACGCCGTATCCGTAAACCAGATCCAGCGCCTGTGCAGCCGGCACATCGCGGCCGCCAGCCTTCAGCGCGACAACCAGTTCGACCTCATGATGCACATCGCTGGTCATCGACGGGTAGGGAAAGTCCTGCCCGTCCGGCAGAAGGTTCGAGCTTTGCTTGAGAAAGAAGAACGGCGGTTCCTTGTCGGGGTCGTGGCCCATTTCCACGGCATGGGCCGCATAGTTGCGACCGACGCAATAGACCCGGCGCACGGGGAAACGCGCGCTGTCGCCTTGAACCGGCAAGGTAACGATCTCGGGCGCGGGGATCACCAAACCGGCAGCCTGGTTTTGGGTGCTCATGGTGCGTTCCTTGGTCTGTTTCCGGGGCCGGGGGTAACCCCCGCCTCGCAATTACGCCGCACGACGCCTGGGGGCAATGGGCCTTTGGTCGTTTCCAAGGGTTCACAGACTGCGAAGGGCGATGAGGTTGCCGCCGGTCAGGCCTTGATCGCGTCAGGTTCTTCCGGCGCGGGCGACAGATCCTTGCGCGAGATCAGGACATAGACGGCAGGCACCACGATCAGCGTGAAGACCGTGCCCACCGTGATCCCCGAAAAGATCACCAGACCCATCGCGAACCGCGCCGCGGCGCCCGCCCCGTCGGCGATCATCAGCGGCACGACGCCAAGTGCCGTCGCCGCCGTGGTCATCAGGATCGGCCTGAGCCGCAGTCGCGCGGCGGCGATCATGCCAGCGGCCCGGTCCAGCCCCTGTTCGCGGCGCAACTGGTTGGCGAATTCCACCAGCAGGATACCATGCTTGGTGATCAGCCCGATCAGCGTGATCAGTCCCACCTGAGTGTAGATGTTGAGCGTTCCAAGCCCGAGGTTCAACGGCACCATCACGCCAAAGATCGACAGCGGCACCGACATCAGGATGATGAGCGGGTCGCGCAGGCTTTCGAATTGCGCGGCCAGAACCAGATAGATCACGACGAGCGCCAGCACGAAGGCCACGGCAATGGTGTTGCCCTCGGATTTTTCCAGCCGCGACTGGCCGCCATAGTCGATGAAGAATCCATCGGGCAGAAGCGGGCGCGCGATTTCCTCCAGTGTGGCCAGCCCGTCACCGGTGGATGTGCCGATCATCGGCAGTGCCGTGATCGTGGCCGAGTTCAACTGGTTGAACTGCTCGATCGCTTGCGGGGCCACGCGCGTCTCCACGTCGATTACCGCCGACAGTGGCACCATCTCGCCCGTCAACGAGCGGACATGGAATTCGCCCAGCCTTTCGGGATTGTCGCGATATTCACGCGGCACCTGGACGATTACGTCATAGCTGTTCGAATCGCGGTCGAACCGCGACACCGCGCCGTCACCGACAAACAGGCTCAGGGTGCTGCCGACCTGCGCGGCCGGCAGGTTCAGCGCCGCCGCCCGGTCGCGGTCGATCGACACGCGAACCTGCGTCGTGTCATAGGCCAGCGAGTTCTGCACGACGATGAACCGGCCCGACTCCTCGGCCTCGCGGCGGATCTGGTCGGCCACTTCGAACACCTGCGTCGGATCCCCGGTGGACTGGATCACCATGCTGATCGGCAGACCCCCGCCCGCGCCCGGAAGCGAGGGTGGCGAGAACACGAACGCCTGCACCCCGGCCAGCGGGGCAAGCCGTTCCTGAAGATCGGCCTGGATTTCGGCCTGGCTGCGCTCGCGCTCGGCCCAGTCGTCGAAGGTCCAGAGCATGATGCCCGAATTGGTCTGCCCGCCGAACCCGACGATCGAGAAACCGGTATCCAGCTCGGGCAGGTCGGACGTGAGGTCGGCCATCTGATCGACGTAATGACTGGTGTATTCGGTCGTCGCATATGACGGCGCATTGACGAAGGAAAACAGCGCTCCGGCATCCTCTTCGGGGGCGAGTTCGGATGTCGTCTTGAGAAACAGGAACCCGGTGAGTGCCACCAGAACCACCAGCATCACGATCGTGACGGGGGCAAACCGGATCGTGTTGGTCACCCGGCGCTCATACCAGCCCTCGAACCGGCCGAAGCCGCGATCGAGCGCAGTCTGAAACCGGTTGCCGCCCCCTTTCCTGAGAACCCGCGCCGCCATCATCGGCGAGATGGTCAGGGCCACGACGCCGGATATGAACACCGCCCCCGCCAGCGTGACCGCGAACTCGCGAAACAGCGCCCCTGTCAGCCCGCCGGTGAAGAACAGCGGCAGGAACACCGCGATCAGCGTCAGCATCATGGCGATGATCGCCGTGGACAACTCGCGCATCGAGGTGAAGGCCGCCTGCATCGGCGATTTGCCCTCGTCGATATGGCGCTGGACGTTTTCGACCACGATGATGGCGTCGTCGACCACAAGTCCGATTGCCAGAACCATGGCCAGAAGGGTCAGCAGGTTGATGGAATAGCCCATCAGGAACAGCACGAACAACACGCCCACCAGCGACAGCGGAATTGCCACCAGCGGAATCGACACCGACCGGAACGACCCCAGGAACAGCAGGATGATCACGCCGACGATGAGCGTGGCTTCGATGATGGTGCGCAACACCTCGTCGATCGAGGCCTCGATCTGTTCGGTCGCATCGAACATCAGCGTCAGCGTCATGCCGTCCGGCAGGCTTTCCTGGATCGCCGGCAGCTCGGCCATTACGGCTGCCGACATGTCCAGCGGATTGGCGGATGGGGTGGGGAATATCCCAAGGAATGTGCCGGGTTCGCCATTGAACGACACCACCATGTCCTCGCTTTCGGCGGCGAGTTCCACCTGCGCGACATCGCCCAGCCGCACGACATCGTTGCCACTGCCCGAGATCGGCAACTGACCGAAGGCTTCCGGCGTGCGCAGTGTCGATTCCATGGTGATGGAATAGGTGACAAGCTCGTTTTGCGTGCTGCCGGGCGCGGCCAGGAAGTTGGCGTTGTTGATCGCCTCCATCACCTCGGACGCGGTCAGCCCCTGGCCGGCAAGGCGGATCGGGTCAAGCCAGACGCGCATCGAATAATTGGCCGCGCCCATGACCTGGCTTTCGGCAACCCCTTCGATGGTGGACATCCGCGGAACGATCACCCGTTCGATGTATTCGGTGACCTGTTCGGCGGTCATGTCGGGGTTCTGCACTGCCAGATACATCGTGGCAAAGGTCATGCCCGTGCCCTTGACGATGGACGGGTCCCTCGCGTCCTCGGGCAACTGGTCGCGCACCTGCTGAACCTTCGAGATGACCTCGGTCAGGGCCGCGTCGGGGTCTTCGCCCAGTTGCATCTGCACCGTCACCACCGAGGCCGAAGGCCGCGACTGGCTGGTGACGTAATCCACCCCCTCGGTCGTGGCGACGGCGGCCGAGATGGGCGCGGTGACGAACCCCTGGATCAACTCGGCCGATGCGCCGGGGTAGACGGTGGTCACGGTAATCACCGTCTCGTCAACCTGCGGATATTGCCGGGTTTGGAGGCTGAACGCACCCATCAACCCCAGAAGGATGATCATCAGCCCCAGCACGGTCGAGGCGACGGGGCGTTTGATAAAGGGTGCCGCAAGGTTCATTGCGCGGGCTCCGTCGCGGGGGCCTGCGTTTCCGCGATCGTGACCGGGGCGCGGTTCGACAGCCGGTTCTGACCCGATGCGACGACCCGATCACCGGGCGCCAGCCCCTCGGCGATTTCGATCAGCCCCTCTGAGCGTCGGCCAGGCGTGACGAATATCTGACGTGCGATCTGCCCGTCATCGCGATCTTCGACGACATAGACGAAATCGCCGTAAAGACTGCTGGTCACGGCGGTTTGCGGCAGCGCAATCACGCCGGTTTCCAGGGGCAGGTCGATCTCGACGCGGGCGAACTGGCCCGGCGTCAGGGCAAAGTCGGGGTTGTCCACTGTGCCGCGCAGGGCAACCATGCGCGAACCGGGATCGACGCGCGGGTCGATCCCGGTGATCGCGCCGTCAAAGCGCCGGGTGTCGCCCTCGATGCGGACATGCAGGCGTTGACCGATGGTCAGATACGGCAGCGTCCGTTCGGGCAGGCTGAAGTCCACGCGCATCGTTTCAAGGTCTTGCAGCGTAGTGACAATGGTCCCCGGCGAAACATATTCGCCCAGATCGACCCGCGCCAGGCCGATGGTGCCCGAAAACGGCGCGCGCAGGGCGCGCTGGGCGATCACGGCCTCGGCGCGGGCAAGCTGCGCCTCGGCGGCGGCATAACCGGCGCGGGTCTGGTCCAGCGTCACGTCGGACGCGACGCCCCGGCTTTGCAACTGGCGTTGGCGGGCGAGGTTGGCGCGCTCCAGCTCCATCTGGGCGCGTGCGGCGGTCAGGTCTGCGCCCTGAACCTCGCTGTCCAGGCGCAGCAGGGTTTGTCCTTCGGTGACGTCGGTATTCGGCTCGAAGGCGATCTCGCGGACGATGCCCGCCGCTTCGACTGTCAGGTCCACGCCCTGTGCGGCATGAACCGTGCCGATGGCCGCCAGCGTGGGCTGCCACTCGCGTTCGCGCGCCTCGATCACCTCGACCGGCAGGGGCTGCACCGGCATGTCGGCAAAGAAATCGGCGATCATGCGATCGCGAAACAGGTTGAACCCGATCAGCCCGCCGACCACCAGGACCAGAAGAACGATGACTATCACCAGACGCTTGATCATCGCGGGGCCCTTTGCATGCACTTGCTTTTCCGGCTAGCCAGCTATACCGTCTGGACGGTAAAGTCAATGAGGTTGCCATGTCTGCCGGAACGACGCCCAAGAACAAGGGGACAACCCGCCGCAAGCTTCTGGATGCCGCCGAACGCATTGCCCGCAGCGAGGGGCCGGCGGCAATGTCGCTTGATGCCGTCGCGGCGGCCGCAGGGGTGTCAAAGGGCGGGTTGCTGTATCATTTTCCCAGCAAATCCCGGTTGCTGGAGGCGTTGGTCGATGACTATCTGGCGCGGTTCGACAGCACGTTGCAGGACCACGAACGCACAGGCCGACCCAATGCCGTTATCCGCGCCTATATCCAGCATTTTCTGAGTGAGCGTCAGGTTCACACGCCGCCGCCTTCGGGGTTGCTGGCCGTCTTTGCCCAGGATCCGCAGATGCTGGAACCGGTGCAGCGGCATGAGCGCAATTTCCTGAACCGGATCAGGGCCAATGCCTCTGACCCGGACTTTGCCACGGTGGCGTTCCTGTCGATCCAGGCAATCCGCAGCGCCGAGCTGCTGAATACTTCGGTTGTCGATGAGGACCGGATTCATCACCTGACCGATTGGCTGATGGCGCGCCTGCCCTGAAGCCGCGCGCGTATTCGCAGCATCGGAATGACCCGGATCATCTGGATATGAATGAAATTCACTTTCTTCTTTGAAATTATGAATTTCACTTCCGGGCGCTACTCGGATACCCCTGCACCAGCTTTGGCAAGGACTCCGGCATATGCATCACTTCACCATCCCCCAACATCCGCGACAGGCCGAGATCGCGGCGCTGGTACGCGAGCGTATTCTGATCCTTGACGGGGCGATGGGCACGATGATCCAGTCACTGGGCCTGAGCGAGGACGACTATTCCGGCAAGGGCGGATGCGGCTGCGCGCATCACAGCGAGCACCCGCAAAAGGGCAACAACGACCTGCTGACGCTGACCCAGCCCAAGGCGATCGAGGATATTCATTTCGACTTTGCCATGGCCGGGGCCGATATCGTCGAGACCAACACCTTTTCGTCGACCACGATCGCGCAGGCCGATTACGGGCTGGAGACCGCCGTGGCCGATCTCAACCGCGAGGCCGTGCGCGTGGCCCGGCGCGCCCTCGATCGGGCGACGGACATCGACGGCAGGCCACGTTTTGTTGCCGGTGCCGTCGGCCCGACGAACCGGACCGCGTCGATCAGCCCGGATGTGAACAATCCCGGATACCGCGCGGTGACGTTCGATGATCTGCGACGCGCATACGGTGAACAGATCCGCGCCCTGATCGAAGGCGGCGCCGATCTGATCCTGATCGAGACGATCTTTGACACGCTCAACGCCAAGGCCGCGATCTTCGCCGCGTTCGAGGCGTTTGCCGAGCGGGGCCAGCGCCTGCCGGTAATGATCTCGGGCACGATCACCGATGCCTCGGGGCGCACCCTGTCGGGGCAGACGCCGACCGCCTTTTGGCATTCAGTGGCGCATGCACGGCCCTTCAGCATCGGGTTGAATTGTGCGCTGGGGGCGGCGGCGATGCGCCCGCACCTGGCCGAACTGTCCGCCGTCGCCGACACGTTCACTTGCGCCTATCCCAATGCCGGGCTGCCCAATGCTTTTGGCCAGTATGACGAGACCCCCGAACAGACCGCCGCCCAGATCGCCGATTTCGCGCGCGAGGGCCTGGTCAACCTGACCGGCGGATGCTGCGGCACCACGCCCGAACATATCCGCGCCATTGCCGAGGCTGTCGCGCCCTTCACCCCGCGCGAGGTATCCGCATGACCCCCCTTTTGCGTCTGTCCGGGCTGGAGCCCTTTGTCCTGAGCGCCGACATCCCGTTCGTGAACGTCGGCGAACGCACCAATGTCACCGGCTCGGCCCGGTTTCGCAAACTGATCACCAACGGCGACTTTGCCGCCGCGCTGGACGTTGCGCGCGATCAGGTCGAGAACGGCGCCCAGATCATCGACGTGAACATGGACGAGGGGTTGATCGACTCGAAGGCCGCGATGGTCGAGTTCCTGAACCTGATCGCGTCCGAGCCTGACATCGCCCGCGTGCCGGTCATGATCGACAGTTCCAAATGGGAGGTGATCGAGGCCGGGTTGCAATGCGTGCAGGGCAAGTCGGTGGTCAACTCGATCTCGCTCAAAGAGGGCGAGGCCGCCTTTCGCGAACAGGCCGGGTTGTGTCTGGCCTATGGCGCGGCGGTTGTCGTCATGGCCTTCGACGAACAGGGGCAGGCCGACACGTTCGCGCGCAAGACCGAGATCTGCGCGCGCGCTTACCGGATCCTGGTCGACGAAGTGGGCTTTCCGCCCCAAGACATCATCTTTGACCCCAATGTCTTTGCCGTCGCCACCGGGATCGACGAGCACAACAATTACGGTGTCGATTTCATCGAGGCCACGCGCTGGATCAGGAAAAACCTGCCGCATGCGCATGTATCGGGTGGCGTATCGAACCTGTCGTTCAGTTTTCGCGGCAACGAACCCGTGCGCGAGGCCATGCACGCGGTCTTTCTGTATCACGCCATTGCGGCCGGAATGGACATGGGGATCGTCAATGCGGGCCAACTGATCGTGTATGACCAGATCGACCCGGACCTGCGCGATGCCTGCGAGGATGTGGTGCTCAACCGCAGTGCCGATGCGACCGAACGGCTTTTGGAACTGGCGCAGAGGTTTCGTGGCGAGGGCGGTGCCCAGCGCCGCGAAAAGGATATGTCATGGCGTGAATGGCCCGTGGACAAGCGCATCGAACATGCGCTGGTCAACGGCATAACCGAGTTCATCGAGGCCGACACGGAAGAGGCGCGCCTGGCGGCTGAGCGCCCGCTGGACGTGATCGAGGGGCCGTTGATGGCGGGCATGAACGTGGTCGGCGACCTGTTCGGCGCCGGCAAGATGTTTCTGCCGCAGGTCGTGAAATCGGCGCGGGTGATGAAGCAGTCGGTGGCCATCCTTCTGCCCTATATGGAGGCGGAAAAGGACGGCTCGCAAAAGGCGGCGGGCAAGGTTCTGATGGCCACGGTCAAGGGCGATGTCCATGACATCGGCAAGAACATCGTCGGCGTCGTGCTGGCATGCAACAATTACCAGATCATCGACCTGGGTGTGATGGTGCCCCCGCAAAAGATCCTGGAGATCGCGCGCGAGGAAAATGTCGATGCGATCGGACTGTCCGGCCTGATCACACCATCGCTGGACGAGATGGCGCATCTGGCCGCCGAGATGGAGCGCGAGGGCTTCGACATTCCGCTGCTGATCGGTGGGGCGACCACGTCCAAGATTCACACCGCGGTCAAGATCGCACCGCGCTACAGCCGTGGCGCGGCGATCCATGTCACCGACGCCAGCCGCGCCGTCGGCGTGGTCAGCCAATTGCTGAGCCCGGCGCAACGCGCGCCCTATATCGACGGTGTGCGCGCCGATTACGCGCAGGTTGCCGCCCGTCATCATCGCAACGAATCCACCAAGTCGCGCGTACCGCTGGACCGGGCGCGCGCCAATGCGTTCCGGATCGACTGGTCGGGCTATAGCGTTCCCGCGCCCCGCTTCACCGGCGCCCGCCCGGTCGAAGACTGGGATCTGGCAGAGATTGCGCGCTATATCGACTGGACGCCGTTCTTCCAGACCTGGGAAATGAAGGGCATGTATCCACGGATTCTGGACGACGAGAAACAGGGCGATGCCGCGCGGGCCCTGTTTGACGACGCCCAGGCGATGCTGCGGCGCATTATCGACGAGAGATGGTTTGGCCCGCGTGCCGTGGTGGGGTTCTGGCCGGCAAATGCAGTTGGCGACGACATTCGCCTGTTCACCGATGACAGTCGCAGTACTGAGCTGGCAACGCTGCATACCCTGCGCCAGCAGACCCAAAAGCGCGATGGCCGCCCCAACCTGGCGCTGGCCGATTTCGTCGCGCCCAAGGGGGCAGCCCCGGATTGGGTCGGCGGCTTCGCGGTCACGGCCGGGCCCGAGGAGTCGGGCCTGGCCGACAAGTTCGAGCGTGCGAACGACAACTATTCGGCGATCATGGTCAAGGCACTGGCGGATCGCTTCGCCGAGGCGATGGCCGAGCTGCTGCACCAACGGGTGCGCCGGAATTACTGGGGCTATGCCCCGGATGAGGTTTTCACGCCACAAGAGCTGATCGGCGAGCCCTATCGCGGCATCCGCCCGGCACCGGGCTATCCGGCACAACCCGATCATACCGAGAAACGCACCCTGTTCGACCTTCTGGATGCCACGGCCCAGACCGGGGTCGAGCTGACCGAGAGCATGGCAATGTGGCCGGGGTCGTCGGTTTCAGGGATCTATCTGGGTAATCCGGATGCCTATTACTTCGGTGTCGCCAAGATCGAGCGCGATCAGGTCGCCGATTATGCCCGCCGCAAGGGCATGAGCGTGGACGAGGTCGAACGCTGGCTCGCGCCGATCCTCAACTACACGCCGCGCGATACAGACAGCGCAGCCGCCTGATCCGGGCGCCGGGCAGGGGCGGGCGACATTGCGGGTTGCCTGCAACGGCGTGGCGCGGCTACGATCTTGCGAAACGAATGGACTGCCTGCGTGCGAAGCAATCGCAACCGCATCGTGCTGATCACCGCGATCCTGTTGCTGGAGATCGTGGCCATTGCGCTTGTCTATCAGTTCGCCGCGACGGTCGATTGCCATGAAACCGGGGCGCAGGGCACCTGCCGGTTTCTGCGCAACATGGTGGCGCGCGCGATCGTGGCCATTCCGGCTTTCGGTTTGTTCTTCTGGGCCCGGCCGGACGCGTGGGCGCGGCTCCTGGCCATCGCCGCGCCGAAAGGTCGAACGCGCTGGATCTGGGCGGCGCATCTGGCCGGGGTCGGGCTTGTCTTGCTTCCCGCCATCATCGGCGGCGCGCGCAATCTGACCGATGTGTTCCATCTTGCGCTGGTTACCTGGACCGCCGGGCTGCTGCTGGCCGGGATCAGCGGGATGGCACTGTTCGCGCGGCTTCCTGCGCTGGGCAACTGGCTGCGCGGCGAGCGGTATGTGCCCCTGATCGTTCTGGCCGTGGCGGCGCTGGTTCCGGACGTGGCCGAGCTGCTTTGGCCCGTGTGGGACTGGCAGGCGTTGACCGCGCTGACCTTTGCCGCCGTCTCCATGACCTTGATGGCCTTTGCCCCCGACGCCCAGTCATTTCCCGAAACCTATATCCTGGGGGCCGAGGGCTTTTTCGTGCATATCGCGCGCCAATGCTCGGGTGTCGAGGGCATCGCGCTGATGTCTGTTTTCGTGGTGATCTATGGCGTCTTGTTCCGCCGCGATCTTCGGTTTCCGCAGTACTGGCTGATCGTGCTGCCGCTGGGCCTGGTCTTGAGCTGGGTATTGAACGTGTTGCGCATCGCGCTTCTGGTGCTGATCGGCGCGCGGATCTCGCCGGAACTGGCGGTGAACGGGTTTCACAGTTTCGCGGGGTGGTTCTTTTTTACCGCGCTGGCGCTCTTGCTGCTGATCTTTGTTCAGTGGCTGCCCTGGGTCTCGCGGCGAAAGCCGGGCGGAACCGGCACGAGGCTTCGCGACGACTGGCTTGCCGCACGGATCCTGCCCTTTGTCGCGTTCATGGTGGTCGGTGTCGTGACATCGGCGCTGTGGGCTGTTCCCGACATGGGCTATCCGCTCAAGGCGGTGGCGATCCTGGCTGCGCTGATGTTCTTTCGCAGGCAGCTTTCCAATATCCGGCTGGGGCTGGACCCAATCGCGCTGGCCGCGGGGCTCTTGGTCGGCTTGGCCTGGATCTGGCGCCAACCTCCGCCCGGCGAGGCCGAGGCGGCCCTGGTGCAGGGCCTGTCCTCGCTTGGCGCAAGCGGCCTGGTTTTCTGGCTGGTGGCCCGCCTTTTGGGAACGATGCTGCTGGTTCCGATCGTGGAAGAGCTGTTCTTTCGCGGCTACCTGCTGGCCCGCCTTGATTTCGGGGGCTGGGCAGGACGGATGTTCGCCATCGTCGCATCAAGCGGGGCTTTTGCCCTGCTGCACGGGCGCCTGCTTGATGCCTTCGTGGCCGGTGTTGTCTTTGCGCTGGTCATGCTGCGCCGCGACCGGCTGGGCGATGCGATATTGGCGCATGTCATCGCGAATTCGGCAATTGCCGTGTGGGCGATGACCGGCGGTGATCTGTCAAGGCTTTGACCGTGGCGACGGAACGGACCGCTCAGCCTGCGCGGCGGCGCCGTTCCCAGACGAACAGGGTCGCGGCGACCACGGCGGCCAGTGCCAAAAGCCCGGCCGAGGCGTCGATTTCCGGCACCGAAACGGGACGCCCGCCGCCTGCGCGCCCGCCCGAAGCCTCGATCCCGCGCTGGGATTGGGCCAGAACCGGCGAGAGGGTAAGCACCAGCGCACAGCCAGAGGCGAACAGGGTCGATAACGTAAAGAATCTTTCGCACTTTCAGATTTGACGGCTCCTTCTACAGTGACGGAAGGAGCGAAAGGATGGCTGACGAGAAGAAGGACGGTGCGAT
>HLSNC_1000257_pt1 | contig 52927 bp, 52 predicted proteins | sample HotLakmetagenome_2_FD_14041 | JGI IMG/M metagenome (IMG submission 14041)
TTCCCCACTGCTGCCTCCCGTAGGAGTTCGGGCCGTGTCTCAGTCCCGATGTGGCTGATCATCCTCTCAGACCAGCTACGGATCGTCGCCTTGGTAGGCCTTTACCCTACCAACTAGCTAATCCGACTTAGGCTCATCCAATAGCGCAAGGTCCGAAGATCCCCTGCTTTCCCCCGTAGGGCGTATGCGGTATTAGCAACCGTTTCCGATTGTTGTCCCCCACTACTGGGCAGATTCCTAAGCATTACTCACCCGTCCGCCGCTCGTCAGCGGGTAGCAAGCTACCCCTGTTACCGCTCGACTTGCATGTGTTAAGCCTGCCGCCAGCGTTCAATCTGAGCCATGATCAAACTCTTCAGTTTAAATCATACAAGAATCCGAAGATTCTTAATTCTTGCTCAAGACAAAACTCAATGTTCGACGAGTCACTGTCTCGAGATATTTCATGTCCGAAATACCTCGGCCAGCGCCCACACGAATTACTTGGTCAACTTTTTAAAGAGCGTTTGAGCCGTGGCTCAATCAAGGTGGCGTATTCTACATCTCTTCGCCACCTTGTCAACCGTTTATTTTTCGCTGCTTCCGACTCCGAAAGCGGCCGAAAAACTCATCGGCGTACTGCTTAATCGAGGTGCGCATTCTACACTGAACCGCCACCTTGTCAACCGCTTTTTTTGAAGAATCTTTAAAACGTTTTCTTCAAATCTTTCAAGCAGTTATCGCTCAAGTTCCGAGCCGTTTCAGCGGCCTGCCCCTCAAGCGAGATGCGCATTCTACAGACCTCAGCCGAGGAGTCAACGGCCAATCTGAAAAAACTTCAAACTGACCGATAACAACACCACTCAGGCGACGATAACCACCCTGGCGATCTTCTTTTTACCCGCCTGAACCACGCAATCGTCACCCTTTACGAACTTGCGCTCACTTTCAAGCTGCTTTCCATCTATATAGACAACACCGCGACCAAGCACATCTCTGGCGGCAGCACCATTCTTTACCAAACCGGCCAAACGCAGCACGGCAGCGATCGGGATATCAGCCTGCCCTTCCAGTGATACTTCCACCATCGGCACGTTTTCAGGAATGTCGCCCAGAGCAACGCGATTGCCTGCGGATTTATGCGCCGTCTTTGCTGCTGCCTCGTCATGAAAGCGGGTGATCAATTCTTCCGCCAACAGTTTTTTGAAGTCCTGAGGATTCGCACCACCGTCAACTTCATCCTTGAATGACTCCACCTCCGACATCGGCCGGAAGCTGAGCAACTCAAAGTAACGCCACAACAACGGGTCAGGCACGGAGAGCAGCTTGGTGTACATTTCACCGGGTGAGTCGCTGACACCGACATAGTTGCCCAAAGACTTCGACATCTTCTGGACGCCATCCAGACCCTCAAGGATAGGCACTGTGATGATGGCCTGGGGGGATTGGCCGTAATGCTTTTGCAATATACGCCCCATCAGAAGGTTAAACTTCTGATCCGTTCCGCCGAGCTCCACATCCGCCTCAAGTGCTACCGAGTCATAACCCTGTATCAGCGGGTAGAGGAACTCATGGATAGCAATCGGCTGCTCTGCCCGGTAACGCTTGGTGAAGTCATCCCGCTCCAGCATCCGGGCAACGGTATACTGGCCCGCAAGCTGAATCATGTCAGCAGCGCCCAACTTGCCCATCCACTCAGAGTTGAACACCACGCGGGTTTTGTTAGGGTCCAGAATCTTGAACACCTGCTCTTTATAGGTAATCGCGTTTTTACGCACCTGATCTTCAGTCAGCGGCGGGCGCGTCGCACTCTTACCGGTGGGATCTCCAATCATTCCGGTGAAGTCACCTATAAGGAAGATCACCTCATGTCCGAGATCCTGGAACTGCCGCAACTTGTTAATCAGTACGGTATGGCCCAAATGAAGATCCGGGGCAGTGGGATCAAAACCTGCCTTGATGCGAAGCGGCCGGCCTTCTTTAAGCTTTGCGATCAGATCCTCTTCAGGAATCAGCTCGTCAATACCTCGCTTGATAACGGCTAACGCTTCGTCGATTGATGCCATGAACCTCTATTCCCCAATTTTGATTTGGTGTCCGGGATAAACAGTTACAGACTTCTACAAAACAAATCTGTGATTAACCGTCACCCTTGGTAAAGTGTGCCTGCTCAGTTTTCGATCAATCAGAGCATAAAAGGATCGGCATTATATCAGCGGCTCGCCGTTTTGTACGAGTTCAGGCCTTGCGAACGGTAATGTTCGATACTGTCCTGATAATGTCATATACGGTAATCTGTTGGTCTATACTTGACGTGCTGCTTTAATTAGCCCGTACAAATTGCCGGAATACCGATTAAAATGGGTGAGCCCCGTGATTAAAACTTTTCCAAAAACGCACATCACTTTGGCCGCTGCAGCCACCATTGTTGTCAGTGCCGCCGTGCTTATGAGCCCAAGCGCCGATGTAGAAGCTAAGCGCATGTCTTACACCATTGACCTTGAACAGGGAATGGCGTCTGGCGCAGCTTCTGGCCGCACGAGCCCCACAGAAGAACAGAACAACCCCGGAGCAGGAGAGCAAACGGCGGCTGATCCTGTTGCACCGGCAGAAACGGCCGCCGCAAAGCCAGAAATTGATTGGCATGAATTCAACATCAAATCGGGTGATACGCTCTCATCCCTGTTCCGCAAAGCGGGCTTTAATGATGGCGTCATGTTGTCGGTCATTCACGGATCCGGTGAGGCAACCAAGCTGCAACGCCTTTACGCCGGCGAAGACATCCGTTTTGGGCTTGACGATGACGGCCAACTGGTTGCTGTCGAATTGCAGCGCAGTCGGCTTGAGGCATTGAAGATTTCCAAGACAGAAGACGGCTTTGTTGGCAAAACCGAGATTCGCGAGCCGGAGCCACGCCCAGCCTTCGCGACCGGTGTTATCGACGGATCTCTATATCTGGCTGCAAGAGACGCAGGCCTGAATGATCGCCTGACGATGGAACTGGCGGGCATTTTCGGATGGGACATCGACTTTGTTTACGACGTCCGAAAGGGCGACAGCTTTGAAGTCGTTTACGAAGAACTCTATCTGGATGGTGAAAAATTCGAGACAGGCCGTATTCTGTCCGCCCGCTTCATCAATCGAGGGACCGAAAACGTCGCTCTGCTCTACACCGACAGCAATGGAGACAGCGACTACTACACCCCCGACGGCAAGAGTATGCGGAAGGCCTTTCTGAGGGTACCCATAAACGCCAGGTTATCATCACCTTTTAATTTACAGCGTCGGCACCCGGTACTCGATGTTGTGCGCCCCCACGAAGGGACCGACTACGCTGCACCGCCGGGCACACCAATCAAGGCCGCCGGTAGTGGTCGCGTTCAGTTTGCAGGTTGGAAAGGCGGCTATGGTCGTACCGTTGTCCTGCAACATGGTGACAACATCACAACCCTCTATGCCCATATGAGCCGATTAGGCAAAGGCATCAAGAATGGCTCGCGAGTCAATCAGGGCGACACCATCGGCTATGTCGGATCGTCTGGCATGGTCACCGGCCCCCATCTCCACTATGAGTTCCGGGTTAATGGCGTTGCAAAGAATTCTCGTACTGTGAAGCTTCCCGATGCCAAGCCTGTTCCCGGCACAGAACTGGCGAGATTTCGCCAACTGACCGACCAGAGACTCGCGCAATTCAATGTCTTCCGGGAAGGCGATCGCCAACTGGCAATGGCTTCGGATAACTGATCGTGCATTACTGGCTCGGTTTAATGTCAGGCACCAGCATGGACGCAGTAGATGCTGCACTGGTGTCTTTCGGCGAGCATGATCTGACCATCAAAGAGACACTGTCTCTACCCTACCCGGAACAGCTCCGACAACGGCTGCTCTTGGCCACACGAAACCAGGCGGACGCGGACCAACTCGGGGAACTCGACACCCTGACGGGTCAACATTTCGGAACAACAGCCGCGGAGCTGATCAGTCGCTCCGGGATATCGAAAGACCAAATTGCGGCTATTGGCAGCCACGGGCAAACCATTCGGCATCAACCCGGTGGCCCCGCGCCCTTTTCCATGCAGATTGGCAACGCTGCCTGCATTTCCGAAACAACAGGTCTGACCACCGTCGCGGACTTTCGAAGCCGGGATCTGGCGGCCGGAGGTCAAGGCGCACCGTTGGTTCCGGCCTTTCACCAATGGTTATTTGGATCGGACCAGCAAGATCGCTGCATTTTGAATCTTGGCGGCATCGCCAACATCACCTGGTTACCGGCCGCGGGTCGCAAACCCGTTATTGGTTTTGATACCGGTCCGGCGAACGCACTTCTGGATGCCTGGTGTCTTGACCAGACCGGACGCCACTTTGATGAGAACGGCCATCTGGCCAGTGAAGGTGCGGTCCACACAGAGCTGCTCGCCAGTATGGTTTCGGATGGTTATTTCAGCAAGGCTCCGCCCAAAAGCACCGGGAAGGAGCGGTTCAACCTTGACTGGATACACACGCACCTGCAGCGCTTTCCCGAACTGCCGCCCGCCGATGTTCAACGCACGTTACTCCAACTGACCCTCATCACCATTTTGAGACAAATGCCCCAAGAATCCGCAGGCATGAAGGTTTATGCCTGCGGCGGCGGAACATTTAATTCATTGCTGATGAACGAACTCAGAGTCGGGCTGGGGTCAGTCGCATTAACCACGACCGCCGATCTGGGACTGGACCCCCAATGGGTTGAACCCGTTGCATTCGCCTGGCTAGCAAAGCAAACCGTTGAGGGACTGGCCGGAAACCTGCCAGAGGTGACCGGCGCAAGAGGGAGAAGAGTGCTGGGCGCGATTTACCCGGCCTGACTCAGATTGAGAATGAGCTGCCGCAACCGCACGTAGAGCTGGCATTGGGGTTCTGGACCACAAACTGCGAACCCTGCAGACCTTCCTGATAATCAATAGTGGCACCCACAAGATACTGGTAGCTCATTGGATCGACCAGGAGCTTCACACCGTCGCGCTCAACCACGGTATCGTCTTCTTCCTGACTTTCATCAAATGAGAAACCGTACTGGAATCCGGAGCAACCACCGCCGGTCACAAAGACGCGCAGACGAAGATCAGGATTTTCTTCTTCCTCGATCAATTCGCGCACTTTGGCAACTGCGCTGTCACTGAAGAACAGCGGTACGGCCATTTGTTGCTGGACTACACTCAAGATATGCCTCCGGAAAATGAAACGCTCTGAGCGATTATGGTATTCCTGACTATTTCAGTCAACTATTCGGACTTATCCTCATCCTCAGACGCGGCTGCACCTGCTCCACCCGTTGCGTTATCGTGGGTCAACAAGCCGCTGGTCTCGTCCTGGCGAACAAGATTACCGTTGACCGAAGCACCCATGGCCATCTCAATCAGGCGATAGTATACACTGCCATTAATTGACGCTTTTTCCGCCAGCTCAAGATGGCTGGACGCGCGCACATCACCGTTAACCCTGCCATTGATAATGACATGAGGAGCCGTGATGTCACCAGTCACCTCGCCCACTTCAGAAAGACGAACCACCGCGTCGCTGCCCTCTTCGGCCATCACACGACCCTTGATTTTGCCGTCCACGTGCAAGCCACCCGAGAAACGCACATCGCCCTCGATGGTGGTACGCGAAGAAATCAGGGTGTCGAAATTCCCTGTCGCGCGGCGCGGTTTCTGTTTTTTCTTACCCAGCATGTCTCAGTTCTCCGTTAATTTTGTCCAATCAAAGGTGCGTTCTGCTTTTGAGGCATTACTCCCCTGAGCCTGTGCGACAACCTGTATTTCAAGTGGCTCGAAATCATCCGGAAGGGCCAAGGTGCCTTCTACATCCTGGAAATACCTGAATCGAAACCTGACGCCCAGATCTTCAATGTCTTCTGACACATCGCGCAGCGCAATCACTTCCTTCTCTTCGTCCCGGGTTCCGATCAGATTGACCGCCACCTGGCCTGCAATGAAGCTGTTGTTGTTACCAACCTGGGTCAACACCATTTTAAAACGGTAGCGGTTGTCCCCTCGCGCCGGTGCCAAAGTAAAGTTGTCCACCTGGAGCCCCTTGCTGGCCTCAGAGGGCGCCATGATATTCCGATAGAACGTCAGGTCTGCTTCCAGTTCAGAGATTCGGGTTTCAAGCCCTGCAATAGTGTTGCGCGCTTCCCGCATGGCCTGCTGATCTATGGCTCGCCCACGCTCCAGGTTGACCAGATTCTGCCTCGCTTCGCGAAACCGCTCCTGCAATGTATCCACATCCTGCGCCAACACCTCATTGGTCGCCTCTGCGGACGAAAAGCGAAACCCGCCCTGAGCCAGACCCGTCGCATAGCCAACCACCGCCGCAATGACGGTAAAGGCCAGCAGAATCAGCGTTCGGCGCAGGCGATAGCCAGGCCGGTGGCGGATGACCACATATTCGTCCGCTGGCTTGCGTGTGTCACTCACGATCTATCCTCAAGGAAGCAGTGCCGGAGCGTTCAGGCCCGAGGTTTCATCAAGCCCAAACATAATGTTCATATTCTGAACAGCCTGGCCGGCGGCGCCCTTAACAAGGTTATCGATCACCGATGACACGATCACAATGTTGCTTTGTTCTTGCCGATGCAGAGCCATTCGGCACTGATTGGCACCGCGGACGCTGCGGGTCTCCGGATGACTGCCAAACGGCATCACATCGACAAACGGCTCGTTGCGGTAACGCTCTTCATACAGCGCCTGCAAGCGGTCAAAATCCGCAGGATCGGATAGCTCCGCGTACAGGGTGGCTTCAATTCCGCGGATCATGGGCACCAAATGAGGCACGAAGGTAACACCCACGTTTTTACCTGCCGCCTGGCTCAGACCCTGACGAATTTCAGGCAAATGCCGGTGGCCAGAGGCGCCATAGGCCTTGAAGCTCTCCCCGACTTCACCGTGCAACATACCGATATTGCCCTGACGACCCGCACCACTGGCACCGGATTTAGCGTCCGCAATCAGGCGCGCGGGGTCAACCAACCCCTGCTCCAACAATGGCAAAAAGCCAAGTTGCACGGCGGTGGGGTAACATCCCGGGTTAGCAACCAATTGAGCCTGACCGATCTCAGCGCGCGCCACCTCGGGCAAACCATAGACCGCCTTCGCAGCCCACTCCGGGGTTTCGTGGGGCATTCCGTACCAGCGGCTCCAGACATCCAGGTCTTTGATCCGGAAATCGGCAGACAGATCAACCACTCGAACACCGGATTTCATCAGCTCTGGCATCATGCGCATCGCCACGCCATGAGGCGTGGCAAAAAACACCAGATCACATTGTGACAAAACGACCGGGTCCGGCTCGGAGAACGCCAGGTCAAAGTGTCCCCGCAGATTGGGGTACATATCGGCCACCGGCATACCGGCTTCAGAACGGGAGGTAATGCACTTCACCTCGACTTCCGGATGAACCGCCAGGATTCTCAGCAGCTCTACGCCCGTGTATCCGGTGCCACCAACGATGCCTATCTTGATCACTCTTTTCTCCAACGTGGTCTGGTCAGAATTTCGAGCTAGTCTACCATGATAAACCAAGGACTTATTGCAGCCTTCAAGTGCACGGTTACAATGCCGTCAGAAACCTTCTGAAGGACCAGTCACCCGAAGCGGAACCTCGCGCCAATGCGTAATATCAGGCGACAGATAACCGAGCAACTCACCTCCGTTTTCCGGAAACGGCTCTCCGGAGTGGATGCGTTGCCGCAGCTGGCCGTTCTGGGCCTGCTGTCCGGTGTAGTGACTGGCGGGGTGATCCTGCTATTCCGCTTCGCCATCGAGTGGCCGCTGGAACACTTTCTGCCCGGGGCGGGCTCGGAAAACTTCGAACAACTGGACATTCTTACCCGCGGCCTTCTGCCTTTGGCGGGCGCACTGGGGCTTGGCCTTATGCTGCACAAACTGGCCACCCACGACCGCAAAGTGGGCATTGTCCACATCATGGAGCGCCTGAATTACCATCAGGGCTACATCTCGTTCAAAAGCGCCATGGTGCAATTTGTGGCTGGCGTAACAACCGTTGTGTCGGGCCAATCGGCAGGGCGGGAAGGCCCGGCGGTTCATCTGGGGGCAGCGTTTTCGAGCCTGATGGGGCAGTGGATGCGCCTGCCCAACAACAGCATAAGAACCCTGGTCGCCTGTGGTTGTGCTGCCGCCATCTCGGCCTCGTTCAACACTCCGATTGCCGGCGTCATCTTTGCCATGGAAGTGGTCATGATGGAGTACACCATTGCCGGCTTTACCCCCATTATTCTGGCGGCCGTCAGTGCCGCCATCGTTACCCAGTTGATGTACGGTTCAGAGCCCGCCTTCAGCGTGCCGGCGTTGACCATGAATTCACTGGCGGAGATTCCGTGGATCCTCGCCATTGCGGTGATTATCGGTATTGCTGCCGCAGCGTTTATTCACCTGGTTGACAGCATGGGGCGGCATCATCATCGCCCGGTGCTGTTAAGACTAACGTTTGTTGGCTTACTGATGGCGGCGTTCGCCATCGTTGTGCCGGAAACCATGGGCATTGGCTACGACACGGTCAGCGAGGCCATTCATGGCGAGCTCGGTTTCTGGCTTTTGTTGGGCGTCGGCATCGCCAAGCTGTTGATTACTGGGCTGTCCATCGGGCTGGGCATGCCCAGCGGCGTGATTGGCCCGACCATTTTCATGGGGGCAACCCTCGGCGGCGCCATGGGCCTGGTTGGCGCCCAGCTATTCCCGGACTATGCCTCCTCCGTCGGCTTCTATGCCATGCTCGGCATGGGCGCGATGATGGGCGCGGTGTTGCAGGCGCCGCTGGCGGCACTGATGGCCTTGATGGAGCTGACCGGTAACCCGAACATCATCCTTCCGGGCATGCTGATTATCACGACCGCCAGCCTGGTAACCAGCGAAGCCTTTGGCAAGAAGTCGCTGTTCCTGACGGTGCTCAAAAACCAGGGCCTGAGTTATCAGAACTCACCGGTCATTCAGGCCCTGCGCCGGGTGTCCGTGGGCGCCATTATGGATCGGAGCATCTTGCGTATCGAGCGCGAGCTGACGCCTGAGGAGGCTCGCAAAGCACTCAAGTCCGAACCCAAATGGTTGCTGGTCGAGGGCAGCAATGGCCCCACCGCTCTGTTACCGGCAGTGGACCTGGCACGCTACCTGGAGGACACCGATAAACTGGTGGCCGAAGAAGGCCTGGAACCACCGGAAAGCTTTGACCTGATGGACATCCCCGCCAACCGGCGAGACGTCGCGCCGGTTCAGTACCAGGCCACGCTTGAGGAAGCGCTGAACGCGTTCGATAAATCCCAGGCCGAGGCTTTATACGTACAACGTCATGTGGCCCCGATGATCCAGCGGGTTTATGGTGTGGTACTTCAATCGGACATCGAAAGCTATTATCAATACCGACGGAGCTGACGCATGCTTTGGGTTAAGGCCTTTCATATCATTTCACTGGTGTGCTGGTTTGCCGGCATTTTCTACCTGCCGCGATTGTTTGTGTACCATGCCGCCTGCGAGGATCAGCCTGGGCGGGAGCGCTTCAAGATTATGGAGCGAAAACTCTACCGGGGCATCACGACGCCCTCAATGATCGCGACCGTGATCTTCGGTGTGTGGCTAATCAGTTATAATGTGTCCGGTTATTTCAGTATGGGCTGGATGCACGCGAAACTGGCACTGGTGGCACTGCTGATTATTTACCACTTTTATTGTGGCCATCTGGTGAAGGTGTTCCGGGATGACCAGAATACTCGAAGCCACGTATTTTACCGCTGGTTCAACGAAGTGCCTGTGCTGATCTTGTTGGCCGTTGTGATTCTGGCTGTCGTAAAACCCTTCTGAGGAGGCGCACCATCAAGAGCTATACCCGTCCCCAAGTTCTGGTTCTGTCCGGCCTTGACCCCTCCGGTGGCGCCGGCATTCAGGCTGACATTCAGGCCATCACTTCACTGGGCGGGCACCCGCTGCCGGTGCTCACCTGCCTGACCGTACAAGACACCTGTAATGTGTTCGGCGCTGAGCCCGTTAGCCCGGATCTGATCCGGCAACAACTGAAGTGCCTCGCCAACGATGTGCCTATTCATGCCATCAAAACCGGAGCGCTGGGCAATGCAGCAGTGGTGGATGTGCTGATTGAGTTCCTCGACAGCCAGCCAGATCTGCCTTTGATCGTTGATCCGGTCATCAAGGCCGCCGGCGGTGGAGATCTGGCGGATGATGCTCTGGTGCTGGCCATGAAACAGAAATTGTTTCCCCGCGCCGAAATTATCACGCCGAACGGCATTGAACTGGCGCAGCTTGGTGGCAGCGAAAACCCCGAGCAGGCCGCTCAAAACATACTTGACGGTGGATGTCGGTCGGTACTCGCCACCGGTGGACATGGCACGGGCGTGCACATTATCAACACCCTGTACAACCACGCCCCCGAGCCCATGGACTGGGAGGTGGAGCGCGTGGGGCTGAATGAATACCATGGCACCGGCTGCACGCTGGCAGCCGCTATCGCGGCAGGACGTGCCAGCGGCCTCTCACCCAGAGCCGCGATTTCCCAGGCCCAGAACTATGTGCATCGAACACTGCTGCACTCGCTGACCGTGGGTAAAGGTCAACGGGTGCCAGATCGGGGCATTGTGTGGGAACGATAGATCGCGCCCTTTCACCCGGGCTGTACGCCATTACCGATAACCTATTGACGCCACCTGATCGTCTGATCACCTCGGTTGAGGCAGCCCTGCGGGGTGGCGCCGTGCTGGTGCAGTACCGGGATAAAACCTCAACCGCCATTGAACGTTTGCGCCAGGCCACGGATTTAAACTATCTTTGCCTGGATGCCGGCGTGCCACTGCTGATCAACGACGACCCGGAATTGGCCAGGCGGGTCGGGGCTGCCGGCGTACACCTTGGCCAGGACGATGCTGCGCTGGAAATCGCCAGAGATCTGCTGGGGCCCGATGCGATTATCGGCATTACCTGCCACCATCGCCTGGACCTGGCCGAAACCGCAAAAGCCGGCGGCGCCAACTATCTGGCCTTTGGCCGCTTCTACACATCGACCACCAAGCCCGGTGCGCCGTCGGCAGATCTCAGCGTTCTGACCGAGGCAAAGTCACTGGCTTTACCCGTCACAGCCATTGGCGGCATCACCACCGACAATGCCGAACCACTGATCCGCGCAGGGGCCGACCTGATTGCCGTTGTCGGCGGACTGTTCGGAGGCACACCCGAGCAGATCGAACACAACGCCAGACGGTTCACCCGACTGTTTGCCAGCCATCACCCGCTTTCACAATTTTCGACTAACAGGAGCTAACCGTGACTCACTCTGAAACGCTATTTGAAGAGGCCCAAAAATACATCCCCGGCGGCGTAAACTCCCCGGTGCGGGCGTTCCGCGGTGTCGGCGGTACTCCGATATTTTTCAAGCATGCCGAAGGCGCCTATCTGTACGACGAAGACGGCCGCCGTTACATCGACTACATCGGGTCCTGGGGGCCCATGATCTTGGGGCACTCTGACCCCCGCATCAAAGCCGCCCTACATGCCCAGGTGGATTTGGGCGTCGGCTACGGCGCGCCCACCGCGATCGAAACCGAGATGGCAAAAAAGGTGTGCGAACTGGTGCCATCCATCGAGTTGGTGCGCATGGTCAACTCGGGTACCGAGGCCACCATGAGCGCGATTCGCCTGGCCCGTGGTTATACCGGACGCGACAAGATTGTGAAGTTTGAGGGCTGCTACCACGGCCACGTGGATTCGCTGTTGGTGAAAGCTGGCTCCGGTGCGCTGACGCTGGGCGTCCCGAATTCTCCGGGAATACCTGCCAGCCTGGCGGAACACACCATCACCCTGACCTACAACGACATCGACAACGTTCGGGAAACCTTCAAAGACATTGGCGATCAGGTTGCCGCTATCATTGTTGAGCCAGTGGCCGGTAACATGAACTGCATTCCGCCGGTCCCGGGCTTCCTCGAAGCCCTGCGGGAAGTGTGTGATGAGCACGGCACGGTACTGATTTTTGATGAAGTGATGACCGGCTTCCGGGTATCCCTGGGCGGTGCCCAGGGTCTTTTCGGGGTAACCCCGGACCTGACCGCCCTGGGTAAGGTCATTGGCGGTGGGTTGCCGGTCGGTGCTTTCGGTGGCAAGCGGGAAATCATGGAGCACATTTCGCCACTTGGCCCGGTTTACCAGGCAGGGACCCTGAGCGGTAACCCGCTGGCCATGACCGCCGGCCTGACCACCCTGAACGCCATCTCGGAGCCAGGTTTCCATGACCGACTGACCGAGAAAACCATCAAGGTGCGTGACGGCCTTAAAGCAGCGGCAGATGAAGCCGGTATCCCATTGGCGGTTCAGTCAGCAGGCGCCATGTTCGGATTTTTCTTCACCAGCGAACCCGCTGTGACACGCTTTGATCAGGTAATGGAATGCGATGTGGAGCGCTTCAAGAAGTTCTTCCAGGGCATGCTGAAAGAGGGCGTATATCTGGCACCCTCCGCTTTTGAGGCTGGTTTCACCACCGCCGCCCTGTCCGACGACGACATCGAGGCAACCATTGCCGCGGCCAGAAAAGTCATGGCCACGCTGTAAACATAGCCAAAGGCTATTCGGAACACCGGTCCAGATGCGGGTCACCGGTGTTTCGCCTTTTATGCAAAATCAATTATTCTCGAAGGTTTTATAAGGCCTGAGCTCTGGTCTCAGCCTGATCCGCCCCCGCCACGTTGCCACGGGCTCTGCGAATGTCCGCCAGCAACAGCCAGCCCGATCGCTGCATCCGGGTATCGTTACCCGCCAGCGACAAGCCCTTCAGTGTAAACTGTTCCGCTGCACCTAAATTGTCGCCGGCCACATAGGCTTCAGCTAACTTGAAATAGACTTCTGCCGAACGGGGCGCAATCCTCTGAGCCCGCTCCAGCCGAGCAATGGCTCCATTGGAATCCCCCTGTTTCAGGCGCTGATCTGCGTCACGGATCAGGCTGACGGCCGCGGCTGGCAGTTCGTCCCCCGTTTCGCGGTAACTGGGTGAACGGGTAGCGGGCGGTTCTGGCTCACGCACTTCGGGTTGCTCGCTCTTGCGCCACACCCGCGGCTCGGCGTTTTGCTCGGAACCTGAGGCTCTTGGCGGCTCTGGCGCTTCGGAGCGGTCTTCACCGCCTACCGGTACATAGATAGATCCGCCGCCGGGGCCGGTGGCGCAACCTGCCAGGGCCAACACCAATGCCAGGCAGCTGGCGCGAGTCATTACTGCGTTATTCATCGAAACAATCCTTCAAACCAACTGCGTATTTGCCGGCCAAACTGCCCTTCACAATCGATGCGCTGCCGGGGCTCGCTGCCAGTCACAAACGGCATCAGGCGAGCATTCGGACAGCCCTCCTCCGTCAGTGCCTGCTCCCCGGCGTTCACCCAATGATACTGCACGCCGTCGGGCATAACCGGAGAAAACCCGTGCTGCGGAAGCTGCGACATCATCGCAGACCAGACCGGCAGTGCGCCAGTGGCCCCGGTCAACACCGTCGGGCCATTATCATCCCGTCCCACCCAGGCAACCGCCAGCAGATCCCCACTGAAACCCGCAAACCAGGAATCTCGGCCCTGGTCCGTGGTCCCGGTTTTACCTGCCAGGCTCAATCGCTGTGGCAGCACATTATAAGCTGAGCGACCGGTACCCTCTTGCATGGTTTCCTGCATCGCGTATTGCACCAGATGCACGGCCGCGGGGTCTGCTACCCGGTCAACCTTGAGATTGTAGCGGGACAGTGGCTCGTTGTCGGCGTCGGTGACTTCACGAATGGTCCGCAACGGCGTATTAAAACCGGATGTCGCCAGGCCCTGGTATAGTTGAGCAACATCGGCCGGCGTCAATGACAATGCACCCAGCAACATGGATGGGTAATCGGAAATCGGCGTGGTTACACCAAAGGCCCGCAACACCTGCTGTACCCTGGGAATTCCCACATCCAGACCAACCCGCACGGCTGGCAAGTTGTACGATCGTGACAGCGCCAGATGCAAAGGCACCTCGCCTCGCTCTTCACCATCAAAGTTCCTGGGTTGCCATAACCGACCATCGTCGAATTCAAGGGTGAACGACCGATCCTGTACCGGTGTGAGCAATGTGTACCGGTCGGCCTGCTCCAGTGCCGCCAGATAAGTGAATGGTTTGATCAATGAACCAATGGGCCTGCGGGCATCCACGGCACGGTTAAAGCCGGCAAACTCCGGATCTTTACCACCCACCAACGCCAGCACTTCGCCAGTGTCTTTCGCCGTCACCACCAGGGCAGCCTCCAGCGCCTCTTGGGTATTTCCCCGGGCAAGCCTGGGCAAAGTGTCACGAATCGCCACCTCGGAGGCACTCTGCACGGCCGGATCCAGCGTGGTAAAAATGCGCAGACCGTCGTTTTGCAGATCCTCCTGTCGGTAATCCCGCGCCAGATGCCGGCGCACCAGATCGATGTAGGCAGGGTAGCGGTTGTCCGTGTATGACGGCCGGGAACTTACGCCCAACGGCCGGGCAATCGCCCGGGCGGACTCTTCGGCAGTGATCAGACCCGCCTCGGCCATTTCCGACAACACCAGATCCCGCCGGGCTTTCGCCCGCTCCGGTTGGCGGCGGGGATTGTAATAGCTGGGGCCTTTAACCATACCGATCAGCAAGGCCAACTGGTGAACATCCAGGTCTTTCAGTGGCTCGCCAAAGAAAAACTGACTGGCCAGGCCAAAGCCGTTGATGCTGCGAGTCCCGGCCTGGCCCAGATAGACTTCATTCAGGTAGGTTTCCAGAATGTCGTCTTTCTCATAGTGCCACTCCAGCAACACCGACATCAGGGCTTCGTTGCCCTTGCGAACCAGAGTCTGCTCGCGGCTCAGGAAAAAGTTTTTAACCAGTTGCTGGGTAAGCGTGCTGCCACCCTGAACAATATGGCCGGCCTTGATGTTGGCCAGCGTTGCCCGGGCGATCGACTGCGGTGCCACACCGAAGTGCTCATAGAACTGACGATCTTCAATCACCATCAGACCTTTGGGCAGCAGCTCCGGCACTTCCTCAAGCCTGACCAGCACACGGTCTTCGCGATGTGACGGGTAGATTCCGCCAATCTGGGCCGGCTCCAGCCGCACAATCGGCGACTCCGGGCCTGCCAGAACCGAAAACGACTGCACCCTGTCCCCGGAAACAACCAGTGAAAGCCGACGCCTGGGCTCTTCACCATCCGGGAACCGGAAGCCCCGGGCGCTGATCACGAATCGGCCACCGGATCGTTGGTAAGTGCCCACTCTGACACCATCCCCGGCACGGTAACCGGCCAGTTCCAGCTCCCGGGCCAGGCCGGAGGCGCTCACGCTGGCGCCGTCATAAAGTTCCAGCGGCCGGGCATACACCCGTGACGGCACCTCGAAGCGCCGGCCTTCAAAACGGGAGGTCACGACGGCATCGAGATACACCATCCAGCCAGCCAGCAGCACCAGGCCAACGGCACCAACACGAAATAAAAACCGCCATACACCAGTGCGTTTGCGACCAGGCTGAGGTTTCGAATTTTTTTTACGGGGAGAACGGGATTTACTCATGGCGGGAGTATAACGAAGCCGACGGGGCCTTCGGCAGGCCTGTTGTATGTTATTTCTGTAATCTGCCCGCTATAGTAGGTCAACAGAATCCAGACCGATAAAAATCAACGAGTTCAGAGAACCCAGGAGCACACTGTGAGCGCGAATACACCGGACACACTGATCAAAGCACTGCAAAACCCGGAGTTGTACGACCACCCCGTGCAGAGCTTTCAGGTTATCGAGACTCATATTTCACAGGTTATCCTGACCGGCGATTACGCCTATAAAATCAAAAAGCCCATGGACTTCGGGTTTCTGGACTTCTCCACGCTGGAGCGACGCAAGCGTTTTTGTGAGGAAGAGCTCCGCCTGAACAGCCGATTGGCGGCCGACCTGTATCTGGACGTTTTACCCATCACCGGCACACCTGATCAGCCCAGGCTTGGGGGCGACGGCGAAGCCTTTGAATACGCCATTCGCATGCGCCAGTTTGACCAGACCGAACTGTTTGACAAGCGCCAGGAGCAAGGCAACCTGCCTGCCGACATGCTTACCAACCTGGCACGCCAGGTTGCCCTGTTCCACGACAGCCTGCCACCGGTTGCCGATGAAAAGCCGCTGGGCACGCCCGAGGCGGTATTTTCCGCCATGCAGGAAAACTTTGACCAGATTCGTCCGCTTCTGGACGACAAGGCATTGCTGACCCAACTCGATGCTCAGGAAGCCTGGACCAGAACCACCTTCGATCGACATCGGGAACTGATTGCCGCCCGCCGCGACGGTGGACTGGTTCGGGAATGCCATGGTGATCTGCACCTGGCCAACATCACGGTGTTCAATGACCAGGTGACGGTGTTCGATTGCATTGAGTTCAACGAGCCGTTCCGCTGGATCGACGTTATCAACGATCTGGCGTTCCTGCTGATGGATCTGGAGTCCCGTCGTGAACCGGTGTTGGCCAACCGGGTTCTGAACACCTACCTGGAATACCGGGGTGATTTCGAGGCACTGGCCCTGCTACCCCTGTACAAGGCTTACCGCGCCATGGTCCGCGCCAAAATTGCGCTGTTCACCATGGGCAATCCCAGCCTGACCGATTCCGAGCGCGCCGGCCTGATGCAAAAGTACCGGGATTACGCGCAACTAGCGGAAGATTACAGCGCCATACCGAACTGTTTCTTATTGGCGACCACCGGGCTGTCTGCCAGCGGCAAGACCTGTGTCAGCGCTGCCATGGCCGGCGAGCTCGACCTGATTCGCCTGCGCTCTGATGTTGAGCGCAAACGCTTACACGGGCTCGGGCCTCTGGACGACAGCAAATCCGGCATTGGCACCGATCTTTACAGCCTCGAAGCAACCGAGCAGACCTACCAGCGTCTTGCCAATCTGGCCGGAGACCTTCTGGCCTCCGGGCTTTCGGTCATCATAGATGCCGCTTGTCTGAAAGAAAGCGAGCGCACCCTGTTTGCGGAAGTCGCAGAAAACCGAGGCGCACCTTTTGCACTGCTACACTGCGAAGCACCGGAACAGATGCGCAGGGACTGGGTACGCAAGCGCAAAGGGGATGCCTCCGAGGCCACCGAGGAGCTTCTGGATGCCCAGCAAAGCTGGTTCGAGCCGTTGACGGTGGCCGAGAAAACCCACACCGTTCACCTGCACACCGAAGAAGAACACGTGGCAGAGGCGGTGGCTGACCGGATTCGGCAGCATTTTGGCATGACTCCCCGCCAGGGCGACTAAACTAATCACTCAACGTTTGGCTGTTGGCTCTTCGAGGTGCGAGATGGACGAATTTCAGGATCACGAACTGCATCATATTGACCACCCGCTGTATGAAATACTGCGGAGTGAAGACATCAAGGCGTTCAACGCCGAGAAGGCAAAGCTGAGTGAGCAGAACGAGCTGCCGAGCTTTGCCCATGGCGACTTCCGGGGGCTGGATCTGCGTGGACTGGATGCCAAGGGCCTGGACTTCCGCCATGCCTATTTCCGGGGGACCGACCTGCGAGGCATCGACTTTTCGAAATCCAGAGTGGAGGGCGCCAGCATTGCCAGCGCCAAAATTTCCGGGTGTTACTTTCCGCATCGCCTCGAAGCCGATGAAATTGTGATGTCCCTGAACCACGGCACCCGCATGCGCTACGCCCTGCTGCCAAAATGAGTGGGGGCCAGCCGTCGTGGCAGGCGGTCTGCCTGGCCGAAGATCTGGTGCCGGGGGTTTTTGTCGAGTTTCGCCTGAAGGAGAAAGCGGTTGAGCCGGAAGGCATGCCGCTGACCGGCTTCGTATTTCTTGACGGCAGCACGCCGAAAGCCTATCTGAACCTCTGTCCGCATCTGGGTGTTGAACTGAACTGGATGCCCGGGCAGTTCATGGATGCCGACAATCTGTTCATCCAGTGCGCCACCCACGGCGCACTGTTCAAGCCCGGCACCGGCGAATGCATTGCCGGGCCCTGTCAGGGCGACGTCCTGACGGCGCTGAATGTGCGCCGCCAGGGTGACCAGATAGAGGTCAGGCTTCAACGTTGACCGGCACCGGATCCGTCAGCTCGAGCTGGCCCGTCGGGTTGCCGTCCGGTCCCGCCAGAGCGGCGCGATACGCCAGCACCTCAACCCCGGCGTCATGGGCTTGCCGTAGCAGCTGTCCATAGCGGGCGTCAATGTGATCGGCAGGGCGCACCTCCTCAATACCGGTATGATTCACCACGAAAAACAGCACGGCCCGATCGCCGTTGGCAACCTGAGCCATCAGCTCCCGCAGGTGTTTCTGGCCACGCTCGGTAACCGCATCCGGAAAATAGCCCTGAGCGCCCTCGGCCAGGGTTACGTTTTTCACCTCAACCCAGGCATCCGGATGTTCAGGGTGGCCGCTCAATAGCAAGTCGATGCGGCTTTTCTCCTCACCGTACCGCACTTCACTCCGAACCTTTGTGTAACCAAGCAACTCAGACACTCTGCCGGCCTCAATTCCATGCCGGGCCTGGGCGTTCGGGCGTGCCGTATTCACACAGGCCAATACACCGGGTGCGGTTTCCACCAGCTCCCAGGTGTAGCGTAATTTGCGTTTCGGATTGTCGCTCCGACTTAGCCAGACCCGGGCATTCTCGGGCTGACACCCGAGCATGGAGCCGGTGTTCGGGCAATGGGCAACCACCTCCTCTCCGTCTGGCAGGCGCACATCCGCCAGGAAGCGCTTATAACGACGAATCAGACGTCCTTCGAGCAAGGGTTCATCAAACTTCATGTGATCTCCGCAAAAAGTCGTTGTCACAAGGCTGGCCACCCCGTGACTTATCTGCTATTTTCCGCAAATTCCTATTTCAGGACGAATGCTTTATCCAGGGCTAAACCGCGCGGTCATGCTGGCGCGGCGGAAACAAAGCGTTCTTGTGAAGTACAAACAAGAGGCCGGTTCAATGGCAAAGACTGCAGACCAACCACGCGAACGTTTTACTAACTTCACCCCTTATGAAATGCAGAAGGGTGAAGAATACATGAGTGCAGAGATGTTGCAGCACTTCAAGGAACTGCTTCTGAGATGGAAGCAGGAACTGATGGAGGAAGTGGACCGCACCATGCACCACATGCAGGAAGACGCCGCAAATTACGCGGATCCCAGTGACCGCGCAACCCAGGAAGAAGAGTTCAGCCTGGAACTGCGTACCCGAGACCGAGAGCGCAAACTGATCAAAAAGATTGACCAGACCATCGACCGCATCGACAAAGACGACTACGGTTTTTGCGATCAGTGTGGCGTGGAAATCGGCACTCGCCGACTGGAAGCCCGCCCAACCGCGACTCTTTGCATCGACTGCAAGACCCTGGCAGAGATCCGCGAGCGCCAGACAGGCATCTGAACCCCATCGATAGCCGGCGGCCCCTGTCGCCGGCTTGAAGAGCCTTTATGGAGCAACCTCGGTACCGCGGGCGCTTTGCCCCCTCCCCCACTGGACCACTGCATTTTGGCTCGCTCGTGACCGCCCTGGCCAGTTGGCTGGAGGCCCGCTGCGCCGGCGGCGACTGGCTGGTGCGGATCGAAGATCTCGACCCCCTGCGAGAACCCCCTGAGGCCACAGGCCAGATACTTCGTTCCCTTGACTGCCATGGCCTGTTCCCCGATGAGCCTGTGCGCTTCCAGTCCAAACGTCATGGAGCCTATCAGGCGGCCGTCGAGCAGTTATTGTCGCGAGGTAGTGCTTATCGCTGCCGATGTTCCCGAAAACAGCTTCAGCAACACGGCGGCTATCACCCGGCGCACTGCCGCAACGGCCAGCCAGCGGCCAGTGACACGCCCTATGCCATCCGCTTTGCCTTGAACGACGAGGCCAGTCACTGGCACGATCTTCTCCTGGGCCCGCAACAGCAACAGGTGCGGGCAGAACTGGACGACCCGGTCATTCTGCGCAAAGAAGGCTTCTATGCCTACCAACTGGCCGTGGTGGTCGATGATATCGATCAGGGCATTACTCACGTTGTTCGTGGTTCAGACCTGCTCGACATGACCGCCCAGCAACAGCAGATTTTCAGAGCCCTTGGCGCTCGGCCGCCAGAGTGGTTACACATCCCGGTGATTGTTAACGAGCAGGGCCAGAAGCTGAGCAAACAGACCCATGCACCTGCGCTCGATGACCACCAGCCCGCCAGCAATCTGTTTATGGCCCTTGATACACTGGGCCAGCAGCCGCCCCCGACGTTGCAAACGGCATCTGTGGAGGATGTGCTGGCCTGGGGCCGCTGCCACTGGCGCCGACAAGCCATTGCCCTGACATCCCAACAGGCTCATGGTATAAAGCCAGACACACACTTGCCTCCGGACCATTAAGCCCATGTACATCTACCGCCTGGTCTTTTTGCTAGTACTGGCCATTTACATTTTCTCCCCGAACATACTGGATTGGTGGACCTCACCCGAAAATGCCTGGTACAGCCCCTATGTGATCTGGGGCGGCCTGATTGCTATTGGTTTCTGGCTGGAATGGCGGCGAGATCCCAATGAGTTTTAGCGCGACCGGCCTGCTACTGGCCAGCCTGCTGTATCTGATTCTACTGTTCGGTATTGCCTGGGGAACCGAGCGCGGCACGGTGCTGCGCCGCTGGGTTCGACATCCGCTTGTTTACACCCTCAGTCTGGGGGTCTATGCCGGTATCTGGGCGGTCTACGGCGCTATCGGCATGGCCGCCGAGTCCGGCTATGGCTTCCTGGCTTACTACCTGGGCATCTCCGGGGCGTTCCTGCTGGCCCCCGTGCTGCTCAACCCGATCCTTCGTATTGGCCGGGCCTACCAGCTGACATCGCTGGCGGATCTCTTTGCCTACCGCTACCGCAGCCAGTGGGCCGGAACGCTGGTCACTTTATGTTCCGCTGCGGCCATTCTTGCCCTGCTGAGCATGCAGATTCAGGCGGTCGCGGTATCCGCCAGCCTGCTGGCCCCCGACACCTCACCCAAAGCCATCAGCGTGATGTTCAGCCTGATCGTTGTGTTGTTCACCGTACTGTTTGGCGCCCGCCACCATCAGAACACCGGAAATCATCAGGGCCTGGTACTGGCCATTGCTTTTGATTCGCTGGTCAAAGTAGTGGCTCTGCTGGTGCTTGGCGGGGTGATCCTGTTTGGCGTATTCGGCGGCACCAACGGCCTGGAGCAATGGCTGGCCAAGGCCTCCAACCCGGAAGTCACCATGGCTGCAGCGATTGATGATGGCAGCTGGCGGGCATTACTGCTGATGTCATTTGCCGCCGCGCTGGTGCTGCCGCACATGTACCACATGACCTTCAGCGAGAACCCCTCGCCCCGGGCTCTGGCAAAAGCCAGCTGGGGCTTGCCGCTTTATCTGTTGCTGCTCGGCCTGCCAGTACCCTTGATTGTCTGGGCCGGCCAGGCACTGGACGTTGGTGTGCCGGCGGCCTTTTTCAGCATTGGCGTGGCACAGGCCCTGGACAGCCCGGCTCTGACCCTGATGATGTACATTGCAGGCCTGTCAGCGGCCAGCGGCCTGATGATCGTAAGCACCCTGTCGCTGGCCGGCATGGTGCTGAACCATGTGGTGCTGCCCCTGAAAACACCGAAGGACCAGGGCGACATCTACCGTTGGTTACAGTGGGTCAAGCGCTTGCTGATCGCTGTGATTCTGTTCCTGGCCTTGCTGTTTCACGAAACCGTTGGCCAGCACCTGGATCTCTCCATTCTGGGGGCCATCTCGCTGTCAGGCACCCTGCAGCTTTTGCCCGGGGCTCTGGGCGTTATCTACTGGCCGGAAGGCAACCGGCGGGGACTGATCGCAGGGTTGATGACCGGGCTGTTGATTTGGTTGGTCACCCTTGTTTTGCCGTTCTCCCACACCACCGATCTACTGAGCTGGATGAACCTTCCGGTTACGCCAGGCTACGACAACTGGCACCTGTTCACTTTTGTCAGCCTGACCGCCAACATTTGCATGTTCGCGTTGGTGTCTATTCTGAGCCCGGCCTCCGCCGAAGAGAACAGCGCTGCCCAGGCCTGTTCGGTTGGTGCGCTGTCCCGCCCCCAACGCCGGGAGCTGCTGGCAGCTTCCTCAAATGATTTCATTCAGCAACTGGCCGACCCGCTGGGCATGAGCGTTGCCCGGCGGGAAGTGGACCGGGGCCTGGAACAACTCAAACTGCCAAATGTGGAATTCCGCCCGTATCAGCTGCGCCGGTTGCGCGACCAGGTTGAAGTGAACCTGTCGGGCTTGCTCGGGCCGTCGGTGGCCCGGGATATCGTCAAACGGCACCTGGGCTTCAAGCCACTGACCCACGGTGGCACCGGTCAGGACATCCGCTACGTGGAGCGGGCTCTGGGCGACTATCAGAATCAGCTGACCGGACTGGCCGGCGAGCTGGACAACTTACGCCGACACTATCGCCAGACGCTGCAAAACCTTCCGATACCCGCCTGCTCAGTGGGCGAGGACGGCGAGATCCTGATGTGGAATCACGCCATGGAATCACTAACCGGCATTTCTGCAGACGAAGTGGTCGGCGCCAAGCTACTCGCTTTACCCGATCGCTGGCATGCGTTGCTGGATGATTTCAATGGCGGTGACGACCTGCACCGATACAAGCACCGGCTGGATCTTCGTGGCAAACCGCACTGGCTGAACCTGCATAAAGCAGCCCTCAGTGGTCCCGATCACGCCGAGGGTGGTTCCATCATTCTGGTTGAGGATCAAACCGAAACCCGCTTGCTGGAAGACGAATTGATGCACAGCGAACGGCTGGCCTCGGTGGGCCGGCTGGCTGCGGGCGTGGCCCATGAAATTGGCAACCCGGTGACCGGCATTTCATCACTGGCACAAAACCTGAAACTGGAAACCGACAACCCTTCCATTCTGGAAACCGCCGAACAGATCCAGCAGCAAACCCGACGGATTTCCAACATCCTGCAGTCACTGATGAACTTTGCCCGCACCGGCAATCACGCCCATGCCAACCGCTATGAGCCGGTCAGCATTTATCGCTGCGTCGAAGAATCCATCAACCTGCTGTCGCTGAGTGACAGAGACATGGGCATTCGCTACCTGAACGACTGCCCGCAAGATCTGCAAGTACTGGGTGACGAGCAGCGCCTGGTCCAGGTGTTTGTGAACTTGCTGGCTAACGCCCGCGACGCCTCCCCCGACGGCGGCGTGGTGCGGGTCAGTGGAAACCGCGACGGCTACTCCGCTATCATCGAAGTGGTCGATGAAGGCTCCGGCATTCCGGCCGACCAGCTGGACCATATTTTTGAGCCGTTTTACACCACCAAGGCGCCGAACAAAGGTACCGGCCTTGGCCTGTCACTGGTGTACAGCATCGTTGAAGAACACTATGGCAACGTGCAAGTGGAAAGCCCGGCCAACAACGAAACCGGTCGCGGAACCTGCATGAGACTACGCTTGCCCGCCTACGAGCCAGAAACCGATACCGGCAACAGCTCCCCGAACCAAAGGTCGTGAACGCGATATGCCCCGCATTCTGATTGTTGAAGATGAAGACATTATTCGCTCTGCAGTGCGCAAACTGCTTCAGCATGCCGGCTACGAGGTGGCTGACGCCGTCTCCGTCGAAGAAGCAGACCTGCTTGAACCAGATAACTTCGATCTGGTGATCACCGATCTTCGGTTGCCCGGTGCCGCTGGCACCGAGATGATTAACCGTGCCCCGAATACACCAGTGTTGATCATGACCAGTTACGCCAGCCTGCGCTCTGCCGTCGACTCCATGAAAATGGGCGCCGTCGACTACATTGCCAAACCCTTTGATCATGACGAGATGCTGGCTGCGGTCGAAAACATTCTGGCCCGCAAACACACCGACATGGGCAACATGGCCAGTGATGAATCTTCCGGGGAGCACAGCGCGGAGGCATCCGATCCCTCGGCCATCATGTTCGGCCAGTGTGAGCCCATGCAAAAAGTCTTCACACTGATTCGCAAAGTCGCGCCCACAGAAACGACGGTGCTGATCCAGGGCGAATCCGGCACAGGTAAAGAGCTGGCCGCCAGAGCGCTGCACCTGCTTAGCCCTCGTGCCACCAAACCGATGATTTCGGTTAACTGCGCGGCCATCCCCGAAAGCCTGATTGAGTCTGAGCTGTTCGGCCACGAAAAGGGCGCCTTTACCGGGGCTGTGTCTGCCCGGACGGGTTTGATCGAAGCCGCTGATGGCGGCAGCCTGTTTCTGGACGAAATTGGTGAACTGCCGGCCGAAGCCCAGGCGCGGCTGCTGCGGGTGTTGCAAGAAAGCGAAATACGCAAAGTAGGCTCTACCCAGAGCCGCACCGTTGACGTGCGAATGATTGCCGCCACCCACCGAAACCTGAAAGCCATGACCCGCACCGGTGAGTTCCGGGAGGATCTGTATTACCGCCTGAACGTGATGCAAATCCGGATTCCACCCCTGCGCGAGCGCCGGTCCGACATTTTGGGCCTGGCCCGTCGCTTCCTGAAGCGGCAGGCAGAAAAACTGGGTAGACCCGAGCTCAGCCTCAGCCCGGAGGCCATGCAGGCTCTTGAACGTTGCCGCTGGCCTGGCAACGTCCGGGAACTTGAAAACGCCATTGAGCGGGCATCCATTCTGACCGACGGCGACGTGATCACGCCGGGTGTGCTCGATCTGGACAACGATTTCGGCGATGACAACATCCCGGAAACCCTGGTAGAGGGCAACAATGAACAGACCCGTACCCGTGAGACGGATTCTGCCAACGACTTGTCACTGGAAGATTACTTCCAACATTTTGTGCTGGAGAATCAGGACCGGATGAGTGAAACCGAACTGGCTCAGAAACTGGGCATCAGCCGAAAATCACTTTGGGAGCGTCGGCAACGCCTGGGCATCCCGCGCAAGAAAAGCTGACAATCTAACAAATGAATCAGGAATCATTTGTTACCGAACGTTCCTCACGGTAACACTTCCCGAAATTCCAAGGCCTGACGGGTAACACTTAAGCCGAATACGGGGTAACACTTATTTCTGTAGAAAACTTAACCCTTTGTTAAAATAGAGTTTTTAAAAACTGGCACGAGCTCTGCACTCTATATGGCGCACAACAACAAAAACAAAAGTGACAACGTAGCGATAAAACAAGAACAAAAAGCTACACAAGCGTCCACCAACAAAAACAAAAACTGGACGCAAGCGAACTGAGTGTTTTGGGTACTTTGCTTTTTAGTGGTTCCCAGGCATGTGCGAGTTGTAGATGTAGAGAAGAATCGTTCCAGAAACGGCACTGCAGCTACTCCAAATACCCGCACCATGCTCCTGACCGCTCTATGTATTCAAAGCTTTCCGTTTGCGTTGCTTATTGTCCTTACATTTGGGGCACACGGTGGGGTAAAAAATCAAAAAGAATCCCGACAACAACAAAAACAATGCAGATCGTCAACGCTTTGAGGGCGGGTTCGTGAAAACGGATCCGCCTTTTGATTATCTGGGTTCCCAAAAGTGTCGCAGCCGCAAAAACATCCCCTCTATACTATCTTTCTGGGCACGAAAACTGCCTAAACGTGTGCAATTCCTGCTCAAACCGTTAAAATCCCTGTTTTTGCGCACCGCAAACACGGAATTCCATGCCTAATAGACTTGTAGACAAACTACGCTCCTTCATTCCCGGCAACGGGAAAAAGAAAGTTCGACGCTACCAGCGACAGGAGATCCCGCGGGATCAGCACACTGTCTCGCGCTCCATGATCAGCGAGCAGGCCAGAAAAGTGCTGCACCGGCTGAACAAGTCAGGCTACGAAGCCTACCTTGTCGGCGGCGGCGTAAGAGACATCCTGCTCGGTGGCCAGCCTAAAGACTTTGATATCGCCACCGACGCAACACCGGAAGAAGTGCATGACCTGTTCCGGAACTCACGGCTGATCGGCCGCCGCTTCCGGATTGTGCATGTGGTGTTTGGGCGCGAAGTCATTGAGGTCACGACTTTCCGTGGCAACGCCCGGGACGCCGAAGAAGAAGTCGCCGACGACGAACACAGAACCAGCGAACACGGGCTGCTGTTACGGGACAACGTCTACGGCAACATGGAAGACGACGCCCTGCGCCGGGACTTCACAATCAACGCCCTGTATTACTGCATTCGCAACTTCACTATCATTGACTATGCCGACGGGGTTCAGGATCTGAACAACCGGCAAATCCGACTGATCGGCGATCCCGAAACCCGTTATCGGGAAGATCCTGTGCGCATGCTCAGGGCCATACGGTTTGCCGCCAAGCTCGGCTTTGATATTGAGCGGGAAACCGAAGCGCCGATTCGCAAACTAGCGCCACTGCTGACTCACATTCCGTCAGCCCGGCTGTTTGACGAGGTTCTCAAGCTGTTTTCCGCCGGACACGGCGAAGCCACCTACAACTTGCTGCTCGACTACGGCTTGCTAGAACCGCTGTTTCCCGAGACCGCGAGAGCCATCGAAGCGGGCGAATCCGACGAACTCATTCGCCAGGCGCTGCGCAACACCGACGCCCGGATTGCCCAGGGCAAGTCCGTTACCCCCTATTTCCTGTTTGCCGCCATGCTGTGGCCGGCATTGCAGGCAGAATGGCACCACCGGCAAGACAATGGCGATCCGGTACAACCCGCGCTGCACGGCGCCATCGGCAAAGTCATCGGCCGCCAGGTGCAGGCAACGGCTATTCCCAAGCGCTTCTCGGGCCCCATGAAAGAAATCTGGGAACTGCAGATACGCTTGCCCCGCCGCCAGGGCAAACGCGCCTTTGCAACGCTGACACACCCACGTTTTCGGGCCGCCTACGACTTCTTGCTGGTGCGGGAATCGGCCGGCGAAATCGAGCCGGGGCTCGGCAAGTGGTGGACCGAGTTCCAGCGCGTTGACGAGCGGGCGCAAGAGAAGATGCTGTCAGAACTGGGCTCTGCAACAGCCCCCCGCAAACGTCGTCGCAAGCGCAGCCCGGTAACGAGGCCGCCGCAGGCATGACCGTAGTGGCCTATATCGGGCTTGGCAGCAACCTGGAAAACCCGGCAGCACAACTGGCCCGGGCGGTAGCTGAGCTGGCCGGCCTGCCCGGCACCACGCTGCAGGCACAGTCACCGTTTTACGCCAGTCGGCCCGTTGGCCCCCAGGACCAGCCAGACTTTGTGAACGGTGCGGTTGAACTGGCCACTACATTGACCGCCCACCAGCTACTGGACCACCTGCAATCCATTGAGCAGGCCCATGGCCGGGAACGCAAGCAGCACTGGGGCCCGCGCACGCTGGATCTCGATCTGCTGGTGTACGGTGATGAAACCATTCATGACGAGCGCCTCACAGTGCCCCACGCCGAGCTTCCCGGTCGGGACTTTGTACTGCAACCGCTGCTTGACCTGAATCCCGAGCTGACGTTACCGAATGGCCAGCGCATTCAATCCTTGCGCCTTCAGTGCCCGGACAACCGGTTGCGACGGTTACCAGCCCAGCCCGGAAGCCACTGAATACCCGCCAGACTCCGTGCTACTCTTGTGTCTTATATAACCCGGCATTAATCTAACGCTTTGAGCTCGGCAGACCCCGAGGCAGAGCTGGTCCATCTACCCAAAAGGCAAGGATCTTATGGCAGTTACCATCAATACCCTGCGGGAATACAAGCAAAAGGGCGAAGCCTTTTCTGCCCTGACTTCCTACGATGCAACCTTCGCACACGTGGTGAGCGAAGCAGGCGTAGACGTAATCCTGATTGGTGACTCCCTGGGCATGGTTCTTCAGGGCCACGACAGCACCTTACCAGTCACCATGGAGCAAATGATCTATCACACCAGCTGCGTTGCCAAAGGTAACACCGGCTCACTGATCATGGCTGACATGCCGTTCATGTCGTACGGCACCGTCACCGATGCTCTCGATAACGCGGCTGAGCTGATGCGGGCCGGGGCGCACATGGTAAAGCTGGAAGGCACTGACTGGATGAGAGATACCATCGAGGCGCTGAGTGAGCGGGGCGTGCCTGTTTGCGCACACCTGGGACTCACCCCCCAGTTCGTCAATAAATTTGGTGGCTACAAGGTTCAGGGCCGCGATGAGAAAGCGGCCGAAGCAATGATCGAACACGCCTGTGAACTCGAAGCGGCCGGTGCCGACGTGATTCTGCTCGAATGCGTTCCGGCGCCTCTGGCAGCGCGCATTACCCAGGCCGTTCGGGCACCCGTCATCGGCATTGGTGCCGGCTGCGATACCGATGGTCAGGTACTGGTACTGCACGACATGCTGGGCATCACCACCGGTCGCAAACCGCGTTTTGTGAAAAACTTTCTGGCTGAGACCAACTCGATTCCTGAAGCGATTGCCGCCTACGCCACGGCAGTAAAACAACGCTCATTCCCGGCCGCGGAGCATACGTTCAAGGCATGAGAACTGTACATTCACTCAAAGAACTGCGATCCATTCTGCGCAGCATGCGGCAGCAGGGTAAAACCATCGGCCTGGTCCCCACTATGGGCAACCTGCACGAGGGCCACATTTCACTGGTACGCAAAGCTGCGGAAGCCGCCGACGTGGTGGTCACCAGCATCTTTGTCAATCCGATGCAGTTCGGTGCCAGTGAAGACCTGGACACCTATCCGCGCACCCTGGCAGAAGATCAGGACATGCTGGCCGCGGCCGGCAATACTCTGGTGTTTGCGCCCTCCGCAGACGAAATCTACCCGGAGGGACTGGCGCGACAAACCAAGGTGGTCGTGCCGGAAGTCAGCGAAGGCCACTGTGGCGCCAGCCGACCCGGGCACTTTGAAGGCGTAGCCACCGTGGTCACCATGTTGTTCAATATGGTCCAGCCGGATATTGCCGTGTTCGGAGAGAAGGATTTCCAGCAACTGGCGGTAATTCGCAAACTCACCCGTGATCTGCTGATCCCGACGGAAATCGTCGGCGCACCCACGGTGCGTGAAGACGACGGCCTGGCCAAAAGTTCCCGCAATGGCTACCTTTCAATGCAGGAAAGAGCGGTAGCGCCAGTGGTTTATCAAACCCTGACCAACATAGCCGCGCAGCTTGAACAAGGCCGCACCGATCATAACGAGCTTGAACGCGAAGCAACGGAAGCCCTGGCCCAGGCCGGGTTGCGTCCGGATTATTTCAACATCGTAAACAGCCATACCCTGAAGCCAGCGTCGCCCGCAGACCAGGAGATCACGTTGCTGGTCGCAGCGTTCTTGGGCACCACCCGGCTGATTGATAATCTCTGCGTTACCCGATAGCTTCCGGAACCGCCGCGCCTGGCTACCGGCGCGGCAAACAGAAAGGACCGTCTGATGGCCGAGCAACCGGCAACACCGACCAATACTCCTCAGTGGCAAACCCTGGCCCGGCAACAGAGCCAACTGGCCGAAACGCCCATGCGCGATCTGTTTGCACAGGACTCGGAACGGGCCAATCGCTACCTGATCGAAGGTGCCGGACTGACTCTCGATTTCTCACGCAACCGCCTGACCGATGAGATTCTCGACGCCCTGATGGCGCTTTCCGATGCCTGCGGTCTCGACCAGCGTCGGACCGCCCTGTTCACGGGTGAGATTGTCAATCTCACCGAGAACCGCCCGGCTTTGCACACCGCCCTTCGGCAGCCAGCCGACCAGGATGTCCGGGTTGACGGCAGAAACATCGTTCCGGAAATCCATCAGACCCTGGAGCAAATGGACCGGCTGGTCTCGGCCGTGCACTCGGGCAAACACTCAGGGTATACCGGCAAGGCGTTTACCGATCTGGTCAGCATTGGCATCGGCGGCTCCTTTCTCGGCCCAAAGTTGGCGGTTGAAGCCCTCAAGCCCTATTGGCAGGGCGGTATCCGGTGTCATTTCGTGGCCAATATTGATGGCACCAACATCACCGAGACCCTGGCCGAACTTGACCCTGAAACAACGCTCTTTCTGGTGCAGTCCAAATCCTTTCGCACCCAGGAAACCCTGGAAAACGGCCAGGTTGCCAGGCAGTGGTTTGTTGATAACGGTGGAACAGATGCCGCCGTAAGCGCACACTTTCTGGCGGTAACGACTAACGCTGCCGAGGCTACCCGCTTCGGCATTGATCGTGACAACATATTCCCCATGTGGGACTGGGTTGGCGGTCGCTACTCGCTGTGGTCTGCGATCGGACTGCCGATCGCGTTGACCCTGGGCATGGACCACTTCCGGGGGTTGTTGAACGGTGCCCATGCCATGGACTGCCACTTCCGGGATCAACCCGGCGACCGTAATCTACCAATCGTCATGGCCATGCTGAGCGTTTGGTACAACAATTTCTGGGGCGCCGAAAGCCATGCGGTGCTGCCTTACGACGAGTACCTCAAGCATCTGCCAGAACACCTGCAGCAGCTCGACATGGAGAGCAACGGCAAACGCGTTACTCAGTCTGGTCGGGCAGTGGATTATCAAACCGGGCCGGTGCTCTGGGGCGGGGTTGGAGCCAATGGCCAGCACGCTTATCACCAGCTTATTCATCAGGGTACCCGGCTGATCCCGGCTGATTTCATTATTCCGCTGCAATCCCACAACCCGGTGGCACATCACCACGCCACGCTATTTGCCAACTGTCTGAGCCAGGCCCGAGCCATGATGGCGGGTAAAACCCGGGCGGAAGCCGAGCAAGAGCTAATCAAAGGTGGCGTGGATGCCGCCACTGCGGCAGCTCTGGCGCCCCACAAAGCGATCCCGGGCAACCAGCCCAGCAACATCCTCATGATGGATAAGCTCACACCGGAAACTCTGGGCGCATTGATTGCGCTGTATGAGCATCGCACCTTTGTGCAGAGCGTGATCTGGAATCTGGACTGTTTTGATCAGTGGGGAGTTGAACTGGGCAAGCAGATTGGCAACGAGATACTGCCCCGACTGCTGAATGAAGAGCAAGCAGGTAGCGCCGGTGACAGCGCCACCGACAACCTGATTCGGCGATTCCGGTCAGCCAACCAGCGCCCGTGACACTAACCGGCCCTGCCAGCTGAAATCAACTGGCCAGAGTTTTTGGTCACGCTGATAGTTCTGCCAGAGCTGGCGGTATGATTGCCCGCATACCGGGTGCAGCTCATCGCCAGCAATATCTGCCATCGGCCGCAACACAAAGGCATTCTTCAGGATTTCTGCCCGCGGCAATTCAACGCTGTCGACCACGCCCTTGGCATCATCGTAGGTCAGGATATCCAGATCCAACGTTCGGGGACTGAATTTTGGCGCAGATCGCGTTCGACCATTCTCTGCCTCCAGTTGCTTAAACCGACGCGACAATTCACCAACTGTCAGCTCGGTTTCAATCGCCACCACCAGATTCAGAAAGTCGGAGCCTTCAAAGCCCACCGATTCGCTCTCATACACGGGCGAGATGATCAGCTCGCCAAACCATGCGTGCAGCGCATCCAGTGCGGCCGTCACGTGTCGGTAGCGCTCGATATTACTGCCAATACTGATGTAGACCCGACTCATGAGCGAACTCCACGTTCAATCCGCACACCCACCGAGCGTGCCGCGGGCACAGCGCCCGGCTTGTGTAGGGCCAGCCTGAGCCACGACACGCCAAACTCGGATTGCAACATCGCCGCAAGCTCCTCCGCCGCACGCTCGATCAGCTGGGGCTTCATGGCCTGCAGGCACTGGCTGACCCGCTCGCTGACCGCCGCGTAGTCCAATGCGTCGGCGACATCGTCGCTGGCTCCGGGTATACGGATATCCCAGGCCATCTCCAGATCAACCAGCAGTCGCTGGGTAACCTCCCGTTCCCAATCATAAACACCCACGACGGTTTCTACCGCCAGGCCCTCAATGAGCACCGTGTCTACGTTACGCTCTGCCAAACCGGACTCCCCGTGTGTTGCACTCAAGGCTGATTGAATAATGTGCAGGCAACCGATACTGTAATCACTTACCTGCTTGTTGAACGACCAAACGGGCATTTTCTCACAGAATACCCGGCGACGTCTGCGCGCCCGCGATGCAACCATGGACCTGACCAGCAACCCGATCCTGATCGTCATACTCTGCTTCGGCGCCTACCTGGCCGGTTCGGTGCTGTTCGCGTTGCCGGTTTGCCGTCTGTGGCATCTACCAGATCCGCGGGCCCAGGGCTCTGGCAACCCGGGAGCCACCAACGTGTACCGGGCCGGCGGTTGGCAGCCAGCGCTGATCACCTTGGCACTGGATGCCTTCAAGGGGTGGTTGCCGGTGTGGCTGGCGCACCTGGCTGGCATGTCGATCCTGGTGCAGGCGATGGTTGCCCTGTGCGCCGTCACCGGCCACATGATCCCGCTGTTCTACCGCTTCAAAGGGGGCAAAGGCGTTGCAACCGCCTTGGGCGCCGGACTGGCATTGGCGCCCGCCACTACCTTTATCATGGCGACACTCTGGTTACTGGTTATGTGGCGCTGGCGCATTTCAGCCGTGGCCTCCCTGGTAGCCATCATCAGCGGCCCGATCATCAGCGCCTTTATTGAACCCGACACCTTGCCGCTGTTTGGTCTGCTGACTCTGCTCATTGTGGTGCGTCACCGCAACAACCTGATCCGCCTGGCTCAGGGGCGGGAAACCGGCTTGTAACCCGGTCCGTCCACCAGGCCATTCGCTCGGGGCTCATGCACCGGCGGCAAGGTGTTCATCGGCCAGCGCGGCACAGACACGATCCTCTGGCCGTCCTGCTGCCCGGCTCTCAGGCGCTGGGCACCGGCATAGGCAATCATCGCACCGTTATCGGTACAAAACTCCGGGCGGGCGTAAAACACCGAGCCACCGACTTTCGCGGTCATTTTCTCTAACCCCGCCCGCAGGCGTTTGTTTGCGCTTACTCCGCCAGCAATGACCAGGCGTTTGCAGCCAGTCTGTTCCAGCGCCCGCCGGCACTTAATGGTCAGCGTGTCTACCACGGCTGACTCAAAGGCCAGTGCAATATCCGCCCGAACCTGATCATCCAGCTGGCCATTATCACGGGCGGCATTCACCGTGTTCAGAGTGAAGGTTTTCAGACCACTGAAACTGAAATCCAGCCCAGGCCGATCTGTCATCGGGCGCGGGAATCGATATTGCCCCTCCCGGCCCTTCTCGGCCAGCGCAGCGACCCTGGGCCCTCCGGGATAGTCCAGACCCAGCATTTTGGCAGTCTTGTCGAACGCCTCACCGGCGGCATCATCCACCGACTCACCCAGCATCTGGTATTCACCTATACCGTCCACCCTGACCAGTTGGGTGTGACCGCCCGACACCAATAGAGCTACAAATGGGAATGCCGGCGGATTGTCCTCCAGCATCGGCGCCAACAGGTGACCTTCCATGTGATGCACCCCCAGCACAGGAAGACCCAGGGCAAACCCGAGCGCGTGGGCAACCGATCCGCCCACCATCAGCGCACCCACCAAACCGGGGCCTGCGGTGTAGGCGATGCCCTCAAGGTCTGCCCGGGTTTTGCCGGCACTGGCCAGCACCTGCTCACACAGGGGCAACAGCTTGCGAACGTGATCGCGGGATGCCAGCTCGGGCACCACACCGCCGTAATCCGCATGCATGTCAATCTGACTGAACAACACATGGGCCAGCAGGCCTTGCTGATCGTCAAACAGCGCTACGCCGGTTTCATCACAGGAGGTTTCGATACCAAGAATCAGCATAATCAGGGTCGCGTCCGAAAAGGGTCGTTGAAAGCTGCCGGCATTTTAGCAGAAACCCGAAAGGCTCTGGCAGATTCGTTGAACAGTCATTGACCTGAACATATCCAGGGGCTATCATTGCCGCCCTAAATTATGCACTGGTCGAGTTTTAGCCAATCTGACCAGGGATCGAGCCGACCGGACGCAATTTTCCGGCCGAACAAATTGAAACCGAATCTATCAGGTAGGTGATTTTCGAATGCCAGCTGTTAAAGTGAAAGAGAATGAGCCGTTTGATGTAGCACTGCGTCGCTTCAAGCGTTCCTGCGAGAAGGCCGGTGTACTGTCTGAAGTACGTCGTCGTGAGCACTACGAGAAGCCAACTTCCGTACGTAAGCGCAAAGCAGCTGCAGCCGTTAAGCGTCATCTCAAGAAGCTTCAGCGTGAGCAGCGCAAGTTCGAGCGTCTGTACTGAGTTCAGATCGTATCGACAGCACGACTGATTGCCGGAACGGCGTTTCGCCTTATCCGGCAAACTGAAAATGCCGCCGAGGCCTGGCTTCGGCGGCATTTTTGGCTATGGTGAATAACGTTTGTATCCGGCATTCCGGATGAAGTGGAGCCACCATGAGCGGACTGATCCCTCAACGATTTGTTGAAGACCTGCTGGATCGTATTGATCTGGGGGAGCTGATCGGATCCCGCATTACTCTCAAGAAAGCCGGCGCCAACTACAAGGCCTGCTGTCCGTTTCATGATGAGAAAACACCCTCATTCAATGTTCGGCCAGATAAAGGCTTTTATCACTGTTTTGGCTGCGGCGCTCATGGTGATGCCATCAGCTTCATCCGTGAATTTGAGGGGCTGGGCTTTACGGAAGCGGTGGAAGAACTGGCCAAACGTGCCGGCATGGAAGTGCCTTATGACCAGGCCGCCAAACAGGAAATGCAGCAGGCCCGGACACTGACCGATGCCCTGGATTTCGCCGGCAGGTTCTACCATTCTGCTCTGGCCAGCCAGCAAGGCGCTTACGCAAGAGATTATCTGAAGCAGCGCGGCCTGGACGACGCCATTATCGAGCAGTACCAGGTGGGCTTTGCACCCGGCACCGGCACGGCCCTGTTTGACGCCGCGCCCAAGGATTTGAAAGCGCCGCTGCTGGAAACCAAGACGGTTTCCGATCAGTACGGCAGGCCAAGAGACCTGTTTCGCAACCGGGTAATGTTTCCGATCCGGAACAGCCGAGGCAAAACCGTCGCCTTCGGTGGTCGCACACTGGGCGACGACAAGGCCAAGTACATCAACTCGCCGGAATCGGACGTATTCCATAAAAGCCGCGAGATCTATGGCCTGCACGAAGCCCGGCAAGCCATTCGCCAGCTCGACAAGTTGCTGGTGGTAGAAGGCTACATGGACGTGATCGCACTGGCCCAGCACGGCATACATTACGCCGTTGCGACCTTGGGCACAGCGACCAATCAGGACAACCTGACCGCCTTACTCAGGCAGGTGAGGCATATTGTATTTTGCTTTGACGGCGACCAGGCCGGCTTCCGGGCGGCAGATCGCGCCATGGAAAACGCCCTGGAACTGATGGCAGACGGTTTGCATCTTCAATTTTTGATGCTGCCGCAGGGTGAGGACCCAGACACATTGGTCCGCAAGGAGGGCGCCAGCGCCTTCCAGAAACGCATTGATGGCGCCACACCGCTCTCGCGGTATCTGTTTGACCGCCAGAGTGAGGGCCTCGACCTGCAGCAACCGGAACATCGGGGCGAGCTGAGAGCCAGGGCCGAGCCCCTGCTGAACAAAATGCCCCGCAGCACCCTGCGGGACGCCATGTGGCAGGAAATGCTGCGCCTGTGCGGGAGCCGCAATCAGTGGCAGAACCGCCAGCAGGGCGACCAGAAATACAAAGCCAGAGGCTGGCGAGGCGAACGCCAGAATCGGCCAACGGAAGAACGAATTGATGTAAAGCTGAGCAAAGACAGCACGCTGTGCCTGGCTTTGCTGGAGACGCCAGAGCTGGCTACCGAAGTTAAAGCACTGGCCGACAGCACGAGACAACTGGAGCAAGCGGGGCGCTTTGCCCGCTGGCTACTGGAACAGGACATCCGGACCCGCAAGGCATTAGTGGCGGGACTGGCGACCGACAAACAGGCCCGAGACAGGTTTTACAACCTGTTCGACGGACTGGAGCACATACCGGCACGGGACAGCACACTGGCAGCCGCCAGAGAGCTATTGAGCCCGAACGAAGAAGCCGCGCGCCAGCAAAGACTGGCCACCCTGCTCCGGAACCTGGCAACGCTCACCCCGGAACAACGGGATGAGCTGAGAACCCTCAGTGCCGGCACGTTAAATCCGAATGCTGAAGACTGAGCACTTGAAACTATAGCAATTGATCACCATCTAACCATCGGTGGCAGACCAGATATGCGACAGCTATAATGGCTGTTTAACTTTTTCCTCTTCAAAAGCGAGTTCACAGGGTGTCTATGTCAGGCAATTCGCAGAAATCACGTTTAAAAGACCTCATCGCACGAGGCAAGGAACAAGGTTACCTGACTTACGCTGAGGTCAATGACCACCTGCCAGAAGATATCGCAGATCCGGATCAGGTTGAAGACATCATCCGGATGATTAACGACATGGGCATCCAGGTGTGCGAAGAAACACCGGACGCCGATACCCTGCTGATGACCGAAGGCGATTCCACCGCTGACGAAGCTGCCGCCGCTGAAGCTGCTGCAGCCCTCGCCGCGGTTGAAACCGACGCCGGACGCACCACCGATCCCGTGCGCATGTACATGCGTGAAATGGGCACCGTTGAGCTGCTGACTCGCGAAGGCGAAATCGTTATTGCCAAGCGCATCGAAGAAGGTATCCGCGATGTTATGGCGGCGGTTGCTCACTTTCCGGGCACCGCTGGCACCGTTATCCAGGCTTACGACCGCATCATCGAGAACGAAGGCCGCATCAGCGACATCGTGACCGGCTTCCTCGATCCGGACGACGCCGAACCGTTCATGGGCGAGGACACCACCGAAGATACCTCTGCCGATGACAGCGACAACAACGATGTCGACGACGATGACGACGCCGACGAAGAAGAGAAAGAGAGCGGCCCGGATCCCGAAGAGACTCGACTGCGCTTTGAGCTGCTGAAAGAAAAGCTGGATGCCGCCAACGCAGCGCTGGCCAAGCATGGTCGCAGTCACAAGAAAACCCAGGAAGCCCTGAACGAGCTGGGCCAGGTGTTCGCGCCCTTCAAGCTTGGCAACAAGGCCTTTGATGAGCTGGTCAGAGTTGTTCGCTCCACCAACGATCTGGTGCGGGAAAACGAACGGGCCATCATGCAGATCTGTATTCGCGACTGCAAAATGCCCCGTAAGGATTTTATCAAAGCGTTCCCTGGCAACGAAGTTGACCTGGACTGGGCACCGCAGATCGCTAAAAGCAAAAAGGCATATGGCGCTGCCATTGGCGAGCGTCTGGACGAAATTATCCGTCTGCAAAAGCGCATCCATAACGTACAGACCGAAGTGGATCTGGACGTGGTTGATATTAAAGAGATCAACCGCCGCGTTTCTATTGGTGAAGCCAAGGCCCGCCGTGCCAAGAAAGAAATGGTCGAAGCCAACCTTCGACTGGTTATCTCCATCGCTAAGAAGTACACCAACCGCGGCCTGCAGTTCCTCGACCTGATTCAGGAAGGCAACATAGGCCTGATGAAAGCGGTGGACAAGTTTGAATACCGTCGCGGCTACAAGTTCTCAACCTACGCCACCTGGTGGATTCGTCAGGCAATCACCCGCTCCATCGCGGACCAGGCCCGGACCATCCGGATTCCGGTGCACATGATTGAGACCATCAACAAGCTCAACCGCATCTCTCGTCAGATGCTGCAGGAAATGGGCCGCGAGCCCACGCCGGAAGAGCTTGGCGAGCGCATGGAAATGCCGGAAGACAAGATCCGCAAGGTATTGAAGATTGCCAAAGAGCCGATCTCCATGGAAACCCCAATTGGCGACGATGAAGACAGCCATCTGGGCGATTTCATCGAAGATATCCAGGCCCTGTCGCCGGTGGATTCCGCCACCGCCGAAGGTCTGCGCGAAGCCACCCGCTCCGTGCTAGCAGGCCTGACTGCCCGCGAATCGAAAGTACTGCGCATGCGCTTCGGCATTGAAATGAATACCGACCACACTCTCGAGGAAGTCGGCAAGCAGTTCGATGTTACCCGTGAGCGTATCCGACAGATCGAAGCCAAGGCTCTGCGCAAACTGCGCCACCCTTCCCGCTCCGATCACCTGCGCGGCTTTATTGACGACCAGGGCAACAGCTAAAACAGCAAACACAGTAGCGTGCGCCTACCCTCATGGGTATAATGGCGCCCGCTTTGCTTTAGGGCCTATAGCTCAGTTGGTTAGAGCAGAGGACTCATAATCGATTAGTCGAGACCCTCAGGAACAGTTAGGAATACCGCCTTCGCCGCCCCTTTCGGTGACGGCGAAATCAGAAAAAGGGCCTATAGCTCAGTTGGTTAGAGCAGCCGACTCATAATCGGTAGGTCGCAGGTTCAAGTCCTGCTGGGCCCACCAAACACCACAGGATTGCCGTAAAGGTACAGTTTCGGTACAGTGCTGAATCAAAAGGACTGTACCGAGACCCCATGGCAACACTGGTCAAGACCCCCTCTGGCACCTGGAAAGCCGTCATCCGCAAGAGCGGCTTTCCCACCGCAACCAAGACCTTCCGCACCAAACGAGATGCGGAGGACTGGTCACGTCGAACCGAAGACGAGATGGTGCGAGGAGTCTACATCCAGCGAGCGCCTGCGGAGCGACTGACCGTTGCCGATGCCCTCAAGCGGTACCTCGCTGAAGTCTCCCCGACCAAACGCCCCACCTCGGCGGCCAGTGATGCCCGTCACGCCAAGCCCCTTATCAAGCACCTTGGTAAATACTCCCTTGCCGCCCTGACGCCAGAGATCATTGCCAAGTACCGGGATGAGAGACTGGCGGGCCTGGATAGGAAGGACGCCAAAGGAAAGCCAGATCCCAAGCCCCGCTCCCCGAACACTGTCCGACTCGATTTGGCGTTGCTGGGCCACATGTTCAACACAGCCATGAAGGAATGGGGTATCGGCCTGACCTACAACCCGGTGCAAAGCATTCGGCGGCCTTCGCCGCCGCCAGGCCGGGAACGTCGCCTGACCCATGAGGAAGAGCAGCGCCTGCTGGCCGCCGTGGATGCGCACACCAACCCCATGCTGGGCTGGATCGTCCGTATTGCCCTGGAAACGGGCATGCGCTCGTCGGAAATCACCACCCTACGCAGAAGCCAGGTAGACCTGAAACGGCGCATTGTGCGCCTTCTGGAGACAAAGAACACCACGCCCCGCACAGTACCCCTTAGCAACACAGCGGTGGAGGTCTTCCGGCAGGCGTTGGCCAACCCGGTGCGCCCCATCGACACGGACCTGGTTTTCTTTGGAGAGCCGGGCCAGGACGGCCAGCGGCGACCCTACAACTTCAACAAGGTCTGGTTGAACACCAAGGCCAGCGTTGGTCTGAAAGAACTGCGCTTTCATGACCTTCGCCATGAGGCTGTCAGCCGGTTTGTCGAAGGCGGGCTCAGCGATCAGCAGGTTGCCGCGATCAGCGGTCACAAGTCCATGCAAATGCTCAAGCGCTATACCCACCTACGGGCCGAAGACCTGGTAGACCAACTTGATGCCATCGAGCAGCGACGCTCGCAGAAACCCAGGAAGGCATGACCAACCCAAGCCGAAAGCCTTCCCTACCAGAACGTCACACACCGTCGAGCCCAACAGGGCGAGTAAGTTACTGGTAAACGAACTCCACCAGCTTGCTGGCGGTGGACCGTTTACACATCCTGCCCGCAAGAAGGACCGCGCCAAGCGGCACCCCCATCGTACCTACGTAGTGAGAGAGAATAATTCACTGTGGTTTAGAATATTTTTGAATACCGATCACACCATAAATAACTTGAGGTTATTGAGTGCGGCTATTGTGCGGCACAATGCGATTGCAGTGCGCCTATAGTGCGGTTAGTTCATATTTTTCAGCAACTTACGATATTTCGTAAGTATACAAACAAGCCCGGTATTCATAACCTTCGTAAGGCAAGTATCAATTACGGAGGATTACACAATGACTATCGAGGATTCCCTTCTCGACCGTTTTGGCCCACTACTGAGCCTTCCCCAACTGGCCACTGTTCTTGACCGCTCACCAGACGGTCTGCGCATAAGCCTGCGTACAAATAACCCCTGGGCTACAGAGATCAACCAGGCAAAGCTGAAAGTCGGTCGGCGTGTTTATTTCCGCACCTCGCAAATTGCCGAGCTGCTGGACAGTGACCGGCTCTGCGGCGATAGGGGGTGAGACATGGCGATTGATCTGATGTGGGCATTTGAAAATGAACCGCCATCGCTTGATTATGTTTTACCCAATATGGTGACGGGAACAGTCGGTGCGCTTGTATCACCTGGTGGAGCAGGTAAATCCATGCTTGCTCTGCAATTAGCTGCACAGCTTGCCGGTGGCCCCGATTTGCTGGAAGTAGGTGAGCTGCCCACAGGCCAAGTGATATACCTGCCGGCCGAAGATCCACCTACTGCTATTTATCACCGACTACACGCGCTGGGCGCACACCTCACGCCGGAGCAGCGGCAAGCTGTGGCTGAACGACTGCTGATTGAACCATTGATCGGCAGGTGTCCCAATATCATGGCCCCCGACTGGTTCGATGGGCTTAAACGGGCTGCCGAGGGTCGTCGCCTGATGGTCTTGGATACCCTGCGCCGCTTCCACATCGAGGAAGAGAACTCCAGCGGACCTATGGCTCAGGTCATTGGCCGCATGGAGGCCATAGCTGCTGATACTGGCTGTTCTATCGTGTTTTTGCACCACTCGAACAAGGGTGCTGCAATGATGGGCACCGGCGACCAACAGCAGGCGAGCCGTGGCTCATCCGTACTTGTCGATAATATCCGCTGGCAATCCTACCTATCTGGCATGACGCAAGCCGAGGCCGATGAATGGGGCGTTGATAGAGGCCAGCGTGGGTACTTCGTTCGCTTCGGCGTCAGCAAAGCAAACTACGGCGCGCCTTTCCAGGAATGCTGGTTCAGGCGTCACGAAGGCGGCATCCTCAAACCTGCTGTACTAGAGCGGCAGAAACGCCCCTCGCCAGTAAATCTGAAGTCCGTTGGCAGAGGCGGCGATGAAGACTGGTAACCGAGTTGCCCCGACCAGCACGGCATTGCAGGCCCGAGTAATGATCTATCAGCCCAGCCAGCGTCCCCAAGAACGTGTAGGACAGTGGATGGAAACAAGTTTTGGCCGATGCCGTGTAACCGGCAGGCTTGGGCAGCGCCATGCCGATATCGTTGAGTCCATGCTGTACATTGCCGAACGGCGTCGCAACATCTCTGACGGGGGCATTGAGCTGCTGGTTGACCCGGCGAAGCTGCGTCGGATGATTTCTGATCACCAGTACAGCCATGCCCGCCTCAAGAAGCTGCTGACTGATCTGCGAGCCGCCACGGTGGAAATCGTGACGCCTGAGCTGGAGCGGAGTGGTGACAGCATCATCGGAGGCCTCATCGACCACGTGATCCCATCATCCATGACTCGCCGGGACCCGCTCACTGGCGGCGAACGTCACTTGTGGCGTGTCCGGCTGGGCGTTGCCCTGGTGATGCTGATGGAGAAGGACTTGCCGTTGTACTACTCGCCTGCACCGATTGCCAGGCTGCAACATGGAATCAGCCAGGCAGTTGCCCGACATGTGCTTACCCACAACCGCATCCCAGCCGGCGGTTGGTTTCTGGATACCCTGATTCGTGCTGTTTGCGGTGTTGCTGCGACCAGCACCATGCTCCGTAACTTTCGACGGCGGATCAAGGAAGACGCAGGCAGATTGGTCGAAATCGGCATTGAGATAGACGCCAGGGGAAGGTTAAAGCGTGTCACAGGGGCCCGATAACGTGTCACAGCGGCCCGATGCCGTGTCACACCGGCCCGGAGGCGTGCCACAGCGGCCCGAATTTTTGAAGTTTTAGCAGGATATTCAGGATATCTCAGGATATCCAGGCGGTGTAACCACCCGCTTGATGCGGGTGATTACACCTTGACCGATAAAGCCCAAGGGCTTTATCTATCGGCCACAGGCCGATGTTTGAACGCCAAAAAGAAAAGTCGTCACCCTACCCCACGCCAGATACCCATTCCTGCTTGGCCTTACTCTTGATGGGCTGGGAAACCGGCATTGAAACTACACACGTGACCATAAGAATAATCAGAATATTATTCTTCTTATTATTATGGATGGGCTGATCAGGCTGATTTCGACGCCAAGGCAAGCACTGCTACCCCTTTTTGGCGTTAAAACGCCGGGCAGAGCCCGGCACAGTCAGTACTGGTGAAGTGTGTTTCAGCGAGGGGGTCCGATTATGCGTAGGGGGGTCCGATTATGCGTACCACCCCTACGCGACAGATGACCTCATTGCCCACGATTAGGCATCAAGGTTGCTGCGGTGATCTTGAGGTTCTGGCCGCCATGAGACGGCCTTCATGATGAAGGGATAGCAAACCGGCAGCATCAGCCAGGCAACCCATGACCCGGTGATGGCGAAGCCGACCAGCAGGAGCGCTATGCCCAACCAGGCTAGCAGATACCAAACAGGGGCTTGCGGACGTTCATTGTTCATCGTTCAGTCTCCGTGCAGGTGACATGTAGGGCTGTTCTGAGCCGCTATACTCACTACTTGCCGATTCAAAATGGGGGGGATTATGCGTGGCCTGGGGGGTCTGATTATGCGTACTGTCGCCGTCAGATGATGCCGCTCGGATAGTGCCGCTCATGGCTCCGGTCTGGCTGCTGCTCTGCTGGCCACCCGTATGGGCCGACTCACCACCTTCCGACATACCAAGCCGTTCAGCTCGGAGCTTCTGAGCCATCGAACCACCGAAAGAGCCATGGCTAGCGTTGTAGTCACCCATGATCTTGCCCCCAAGGGTTTCACCTGCCGCCTTCGTCAGGTTCTTCATGGTCTGACCGGCGTGGGCCATGCGTCCAGCCCCCGATGTAACACCGGCCGATGATGAACCACCACCAGGCATTGGAAGCGGTCCTGTTCCAGCGCTTGGCGAGCTACCACCGGCTGACGAACCACCTGCTGGAGCGCCCAGGAAGGAACTACCGCCCGACGACCCACCGCCAGGAGCTACCGCCGAGGCGAGCGCACCACCGCCGCCGAGCTGTTCACCGGCCAGCTTAGAGGCCTCACGCACGGCCATAGCGCCGCCCGCTGCGCCTACAGCAGCCCCCACCGCGACAGACCCGGCAGTCCTTGCCATACTGCCTACAGTCGGCGTAGCACCGCCGAGAGAAGCCCCGTTGATGATTCCCTGAACCGCGTCAGGGATCATCTTCACCAGAATGGCCATCATCAAAAGCACACCAATGATGGCGAGAATGGCTCGGAACGACTCGTGATCCTGATTTACAGCCCACTGGTGGATAAACTGCTCACCCGCGCCGATGACCAGGAACATGACATAGAGCTTGGCACCGATGCTGATGGTGTAGGTGATGTATTTTTTGGCGTAATCCGCCGTCCACTGCGAACCGCCAAAGCCCAGCAGAACAATGCCTGCTGCCGTGACCACGTACATTTCAGCCAGCACGAAGAAGGCATAAGCTGCAATCAGCGTGTACAAGATCACTACGGGTAGCGCCAGGATGGTGTAGGCAATCCGGCTCAAGCCACTGCCTGCCGAAATAACATCGCCCCCAAGGGTAAACCCGCGCTCCAGGATCTCCGGCACACTCAGGCTCAAGCTGGTACTGGTGGCCTGACCGCCGATCCATATCCAGCCCTTGATCATAGTTTCCGCCAACTGTTGACCACCCTGGATCAGAAACAGGAAGAATCCAGTGAAGATCACCAGCCTGACGAACTCCGCCACGAACTCACCCAAATCGGCATTTCGCAGCACCATCTGGCTTGCTGACCAGGTATAGGAAATCACCGCAAGCGATAGCAGCAACCAGGTCGCTACTTGCTGCAACGGGGCGTACCACAAGGCTACAGAGTCTCGGAACCCCTCTTGAAGGTCGCGTACTATATCGCCATCAGCAGCGGCCACAGGCCCGCTGAGCAGCACCAGGCCAGCAAAGAGTAATGGATATAGCCAAGGCCTCATTGCCCATCCCCCCCGGCTCCTGAGCCGAACAGATCATCACTGGTGATCGGCCGCTGTGAAGATGGCTCGCTATCACGGGGGGCGGTAGCACGTTCCCAGGCGGCATCGTCTTCCGCCTTATCGGACTGCCACAGGACCGCTGCGGTTGCGATAGTCGCCACCAGGCCAGCAATCACAATCAGAATTTTGGTATTGGTATTCATGGCTTACACCTCAAAACAGATCATTGGCCTGGATGGGCTGCTGGGTATCGGGGCTGTTATCACGCGGCGCAACGGCGCGATGCCAGGCGGAATCGTCCTCAGCCTGCCGATCCACCTGACCGCCTACGTGGCTGGCCTGTAGCTGAATTTGGGCCATTTGGAGTTGGCGGAGCTTCTGGAGCTGTTCAACCTGCATGGCCGCGATAGAGCCGCCAGCCTGGAGCAGTTGCTTAGTTCCGGCCGCGCTTTCCATTTGTGCTTCAATGGTGCGAAGCGCGGAGTCTTCCCGGTCGAATTGCTGGGCTTGGAGCCCCGCTGCGCGAAGTGCCCCACGCACGCTGTCATGGTTCGACTGAGACCAGTCATGGTAACGCTCTGCCAAAGCATCATGGTTACCCTGCTGGCGTTGAGCGTAGTATTCGAAGTCGCGGTATTCTCGCTGATAGTCTTCGTCGATCTGCCCAGAGCTGTAAGCCACAGCCCGACCGGTGGACACGATGCTGGCCAGCGCCTGGAGATCCGCTAACGCTTGCTGTTTTATATGGTTGGGCAGGTTGCGGAAGTTCTCGTACATAATTTCATACTGCCGGATTTGATAGGCCAGGTTTTCCGCTTCCTTAATGGCTATATCAAGAAGCTCGGCATTGTTCAGAAGTTGAGTTATTTCCGTAGCTCCACCAGTTAATCCACCCCCGCCAGAATAAACGGGAAGTGATGCTGAAAGGGTTGCTGTCAATATTGCCGTGCCGATTATTTTCTTCATTGCTTTGTCTCCCTGATAAATCTCCTGACATACAGCGCAAATTGGTTGTATTTAACTTTTACTTCCCCTTGGTCATGCATGACTCGCCACACATCTACAGCCGTGTAGCCCTGATCCAATGCTGCTTTGATCTGGTCAATATTTCTCAAGAACGCCACCTTGCCGTTAGCTGGTGGCTTTTTTAGTTTGGCGTTACGAAGTTCTTCAAGAAGTTCCATAGGCAATCTCCTCTGATCACACTATGAAATGATACTTTCGCATCACACTCAGAACACTTACGACATATCGTAAGTTGTTGTTTGATTTTGATATTGGCGGGCTTGCCGCATTATAGGCGCACTGCAACCGCACTCAGCCGCACAATAGCCGCACTGAAGATGTAATTATTCGGAAAAGGGATTAAGCGAAGAGTATTTATCAATAAATATTCTATTGAATTGTAAAATCCAGCCTATGTGTGACTTCGATGCGGCACAAAGCGGCACCGTGCGGTGGATCAAGAGGGCAGGATGTGTATTTGCTATACCGCCGCAAGCGTCGGCCTAGCAAATCCATGAACTTACTCGCCCTGGCGGGCTCGACGCTATCCTGCTCTCCGAGGGGTTCACCGCTGCCGCGGCACAGCTTGTTAAGGTGCAGTCAACCCCATACAATGAATGCATTGAATGCAATGGGAGACGCTTCCAATGGCCATGCTGACTGTTCGCAACCTTTCTGATGAGGTACACCGCGCCTTGCGCGTCCGTGCAGCTCTGCATGGGCATAGCATGGAAGCCGAGGTACGCGAGATCCTGGAGGCTGCTGTAGCGCCCGAGGGGCGGGTCAAGCTGGGCTCTCTGCTGGCCGACATAGGCAAGCAGGCCAAGCTAGCCGACAACGAGTTTGCCGTGTTTGAGCAAGTCCGTGACAAGACGCCAGCTAAGCCGGTGAACTTCGAATGATCCTGCTAGACACCAACGTCCTCTCCGAGCCACTGCGCCGGGAGCCAGAGCCTGGTGTTATCGAGTGGATCGACGCACAGGCTCTGGAAACCCTCTTCCTGTCCGCTATCACAGTTGCAGAGCTACGGTCGGGCATTGCCCTGCTTCCGGCCGGAAAGCGCCGTACCGGCTTGCTGGAGAGCCTGGAACGGCGGGTACTGCCACTGTTTGCCGGGCGGGTGCTTCCGTTTGATCTCCCCTGCACCCAAACCTACGCCGAGCTTATCACTAAGGCTCAAAAGGCCGGGCTGGCGATTGCTGCCGCTGATGGATTTATTGCTGCTACGGCGGCAGCCAACGGCCTTGCGGTAGCCACACGAGATACCAGCCCTTTTGAGGCAGCGGGTGTAACGGTTATCAATCCATGGAACGACTGAGCCCCATGCAGCCCACGAATAGCAGAACCAAAAGAATTAGGAGCCGTTAGTGTCACGACTGACCGATTTGATTGCCAAGGCAAAAGCCAAAGACGCGGCGTTAGGGGCCGAGCTGGATCGCGAGTTCAAAATGCTGTCTTCACGGCTACCCTTCGGGCTGAACTTCGAGCGTCATAGCCCGGAAGCGGTTGAGTTGCCGCTGCGACCGATTAGGAAAGGTGACAAGGTTCGAGTATTGCCGGAACGTGGTTCCACCAAGAAGGGCGATCAGCGGCTGTGGCAGGTGAAGAGCATCCAAAAAGCCAGGAAGTCGGCTGTTTTGGAGTTGCTGGGTGCCGAAGAGAGCGAAACGCAGACCGTGGCGATGGATGACCTGGTGGTGGTAGCCGAGTTCCGCGACACCATCTATCCAGGCCTGATCAGTACCGGCAAGGTACAGCGCGGTGGAGACAAGCCGTGCCATACAGTTATTAATGGTGAAAACTACCATGCTCTTAAAGCTCTGACCTACACCCATCGCGGCAAAGTGGATGCGATCTATATCGACCCACCCTACAACACCGGGGCAAAAGACTGGAAATACAACAACGATTACGTAGAGGGCGATGATCAGTATCGTCACAGTAAATGGCTCGCGATGATGGAGCGACGATTATTAGTGGCGAAAGAGTTGTTGAATCCGGAAGATTCTGTGTTGATCGTCACGATTGACGAGAAGGAATATCTGCGACTGGGGCTCCTGCTAGAGCAGGTCTTCCCTGAGGCGCGTCGCCAAATGGTGACCGTCGTTATTAACCCTAATGGTGTTGCTCGAATTGCAGAGCTTGCACGTGTCGAGGAATATGCCTTTTTTTGTTTCTTCGGCAAGGCAACCCCAGCGCGACTGTCTGACTCTCTACTAGGCGAGCAGGAACAGAGCGCACGAAAGCAAAAGGTTCGCTGGGAATGGCTTATGCGTGGGGGCTCTAATTCTAGGCGCATAGACCGACCGAACTTGTTCTATCCGATCTATATTGACGCGAAAGCAAAGCGTATCGTGAAAGTTGGCCAGCCCCTTCCACTTGATACCGACCCTAGTTCTGTACCCGACGAGCCCGGGTTGCAAACTTTATGGCCCATCCGTGCGAGCGGCGTGGAGGCGAATTGGCGTACTTCGCCCGAGTATCTTCAGGAACTCCTAAAAATGGGGTATGCCAAGCTAGGTGCATATGACTCAACGACCGGGCGATGGTCAATTTTGTATCTCGGGAAGGCTCAAATTCAACGCATCGAACGTGGCGAAATTAAGGTGTCTGGCCGCGACCCAGATGGAGCGGTTATCGTCGAGATGGGCGAAGGTGGGCGTCGTCGGTTCCCAAAAACCGTGTGGAATAGATCCGCTCACTCTGCAGGCGAGTTCGGATCTCGCATGCTGAGGGCACTCATCCCCGGCCGGGACTTCCCTTTTCCGAAGTCGCTATACGCTGTTGAAGACGCTCTTCGGGCGGTTGTCGAGCATAAACCAGAAGCCATAGTGCTGGATTTCTTCTCCGGTTCAGGAACAACTATGCACGCCGTCATGCGCCTGAACAAGCAAGATGGTGGGCACCGCCTATGTATCAGCGTGACTAACAACGAAGTTGCCGCCGATGAGCAGAAGAAGTTGCGCGAAGCGGGCTTGCGCCCCGGCGATGCCGAGTGGGAGCAAATCGGTATCTGCGATTACATCACCAAACCCCGAGTCGCCGCTGCTATTACCGGCAAGACACCCGACGGCGAGCCGATCAAGGGAGACTACAAGTTTACTGATGAATTCCCTATGGCCGAAGGCTTCGAGGAGAACGCCGAGTTTTTCACCCTGACTTATGAAACCCCGTTATCGGTCAGCCACAACTTGGCGTTTAGCCGAGTTGCGCCATTATTGTGGTTGCGCGCTGGAGCGCGAGGGAGCCGTATTGACAAGCTGCCCGCCGATGGGTGGGCAGTGGCGGATGCCTATGGACTTCTAAGCAACGTGGATGCAGCCACAGCCTTTATCAAGGCCTTGGCCAAGGTGGCTGGGTTACGCATTGCCTATATCGTTACCGACGATGATCGGCGCTTCCAGGCGATTGCCAAGCGGTTGCCAGATGGCGTCGAGCCTGTGCGCCTGTATGAGTCTTATCTCACCAACTTCAGCTTCACCAACGGAGAATAACGGATGAAGTTCACGCTCAAAGATTATCAGCGCGACGCCGTCCGCGACTCCTTGAATAACCTAGGCAAGGCTCGCCGTCTCTGGCATAGCGAGGCCGACAGGACGGCATTCTCACTCACTGCGGTAACCGGTGCGGGTAAAACGGTAATGGCGGCGGCCACGTTCGAAGCGCTGTTTCACGGTGACGATGAGTTCAGCTTTGATGCCGACCCCGGTGCAGTGGTGATCTGGTTCAGCGATGACCCGTCGCTGAACGAACAAACCCGCTTTCGCTTTATCGAGGCCAGTGACCGTATCAACTACACCGATCTGGTGGTAGTCGAAAATACCTTCAACAGGCCAAAGTTCCAAGCCGGGAAAATCTACTTTCTCAATACCCAGAAGCTCAGCAAGAACAGCCTGCTGGTGCGCGGCCATGATCCCGAAGAGTTGGCGGCCAAGGTAGATGGTACGTTCCCCGATATGCGCCCCGACCTGCGCGCTTACACCATTTGGGACACCATACAGAACACGATTGAAGACCCGGATTTGACGCTCTACCTTGTGCTGGATGAGGCGCACCGGGGCATGGGCACACAAACCGCAGCTAGTCAGAACGCCAAAAGCACCATCGTCCAACGGCTCATCAATGGCGTGGGCAGCGTGCCCGGCATCCCAGCGGTATGGGGTATCTCAGCCACGGTGGAGCGATTCAACAAGGCGATTGAGTCAGCAGGCAAGCACATCAAGCTGCCCAATGTGGAAGTTGATGCGTCCAAGGTGCAAGAGTCCGGCCTTATCAAAGACACCATCCTGCTGGATATACCGGACAATGTCGGTGACTTTGATACCGTTCTGGTACGTCGAGCAACCGACAAATTGAAAGAGTCCACCGCTGCCTGGGCAGCTTACTCAAAGCAGCAGCAGGAAGCCCATGTTGTCGTTCCGTTGATGGTTTTGCAGGTTCCCAACACGCCTGATCCCGATGAGATCGGTCGGGCGCTGGATACCATTTTTGAGCGCTACCCCGAGCTGCCTTCTGCCAGTGTGGCGCATGTTTTTGGCGATCACACCACCCAACGGTTCGGCAACCGAGACGTGCCTTACATCGAGCCTCAGCGAGTCGAGGAGTCAACATGGGTGCGGGTGTTGATTGCCAAGGATGCCATCAGCACAGGCTGGGATTGCCCGCGTGCCGAGGTTATGGTGTCTTTCCGTGCAGCCAAGGACAAGACCCACATTACCCAGTTGTTGGGCCGTTTGGTGCGTTCGCCACTGGCCCGCCGTATTCCCGGTAATGACCGCTTGAATGCAGTGGATTGCTTGCTACCGAAATTCAATCGCAAGGCTGTAGAGCAGGTTGTCGATGAATTGACGACAGGCAGTGAGGCAGCAACGCCAGGCCGTGTTTTGATCGATTATATCGAAGTGGTGCCTAATCCTGCTGTTCCGGCTGCCGTGTGGGATGCGTTCGAGGCGTTGCCGTCGCAGACACGCCCGCAGCGTGGTGCCAAGCCTGCTGTCAGGTTAACTGCGCTAGCCCATGAATTGGCGTCCGACGATATTCTCCCTGGTGCAGGCAGGCTGGCCCATGCCGAAATGCACGCAGCCCTGGATAAGTTTCAGGCCGACAACGCAGCCAAGATTAAGGCCAAGCGGCAGTCTGTCCTGGTTGTGGACGGCAAGACCGTGAAAGCGGACATGCTGGGCAAGGGTCGCAGCCTGGAACAGTTCTGGGAAGATGCTGACGTAGCGGTAATCGACGACGCCTACCGGCGCGCAGCGCGCATTTTCAGTCCTGCGATTGCCCATTCATATGTTGACCATTTGGCCAGCCAAGAGGCCAACCGGGATGATGACCCGGAAGCATTCCTGGAAGCCATTGTTGAAGCTCGCGTAACCGTTGCTGGCCTGGGCCTGGTTATGGAGGCACAGGCTTATTTCGATGCCGAGGCGGACAAACTGGCAAAGACCTGGTTGTCCAAGTATCGAGAGCAGATCAAGGCCCTGAGCGATGATCGAAGGGAGTCCTATCGGCAGATCATCGAAATGAGTACAGAGCCGCAGGACGCGGGCTTGCTAAAGCCTGAGGCCCGTTATGAGGCGACCAAGGCAAACGAGAATGGAAAGGTGGGGGTCTTCCCGGTCTGGGATAGTCACTTGCTATGCGATCAAGCAGGCAAGTACCCGGCTGACATGAATGACTGGGAACGTACCGTTGTCGAGACTGAATCGGCCAGGCTGGGTTTCTCGTCCTGGTATCGCAACCCGCAGCAGCCAGGGCAGTCCTCACTGGGTATCGCCTATCAGGAAGCTGGCCAGTACAAAATACTGCGCCCGGATTTCATCTTCTTTGCCGAGCAAGATGGCCAAGTCGTTGCGGATATCGTTGATCCTCACGGGCTCCACCTGGCCGATGCCTTGCCCAAACTGCAAGGCCTCGCGCTGTATGCAGAGAACCACGCCAGTGCATACCGCCGTATCGAGTCGGTGGCCGAGGTGAAGGGCAAGCTCCGTATGCTTGATCTGACCAAAGCTGAGGTTCGACAGGCCATCACCGCTGCGACCGAGGCCACAGGGTTGTTCAGCGGTAGCCAAGCCGACGACTATTGATGGCGAGGGCTTGATAGCGATCAAGCCCTCGGTCATCTCCGGCTGCGAGGCGCCCAACTGTCAAGTAATCCTTGTCAGTTGGGGCTCCAGCTTTGCAATCCCGACAGCCGAACAAGAAAATTAATTATCACGCATGAAATTTGCATTTTATGCGTGATAATGACATTATTTGCCTGCAAAGATGATTTCATGAGGGCAGAGCGATGGCATTTCGAGCAGACGAAGCAGCACAGAGAGGTTATGAGCACGTAGAGGCCTACCTTGTACCGAGGCCTCAATACGCAGATGAATCGGTAAGGGCGCAGAGTAGAGAAGCCCTGATGGACATCGTTGACGAACTTGGCCCCGTTGTTGATTCCTACCCCACGTGGCATCCGCTGGTCTGCCATCACGACAGCCGCTACCCTGAGGTAACACCCAGCGACCGCTGCGGTTACAAGGGGCTTGACCATACCCGCTACTTCCTCAATGGATTCATTACCTGTCCCTACACGGCGAGCGGGAAAGCCGATCAGGTCATTGAGTCAGTCAACTCACTGCCCCCTCACCCAATCGCGCACATCACAGCCGAAAAGCTGGATGTAAAGCTGTACAACCCTGAAGCGACGCCTGTTCTGGTCAAGTGCAACTGGGACAGGCCGCTCGGTATGGACGGAATGATTCCTTTGTCGATAGCAATGCCTCTGATCCTTGAACAAGAGGTTCCATGTTGGCGTTGGTCGCAGGTCGCAGAGACCTGGGAGAGTATGCGGTACTACCTCCTCGGCAGCCCACACGGGGCGCGATCCTCGTTGTTCGTCAACCAGGAGACAGGACAAGCTATCAAAAAGGTTTGGAACTCGCTAATCAACACCGGAATGTTCGGGCCGATCAAAGTTGGCTGAAATCAGATAAAGCAACGCCCAGCTTAGGCTGGGCGTTTGGAATAAAGTCGCGAAGTGGTTAGAGCCAACGCTTTAAATCACCGCCTCCAACCCTTTCCGCTCGATCAGGTTCAACAGTTTGAGCGACGGCCCGCTCGGCTTCTTGTCGCCGACTTCCCACTTTTGCACCGTCGACAGGCTGGTATTCAACACTGCGGCAAAAACCGCCTGGCTGACGTGCGCCTTTTCACGCAGCGCTTTGATCTGCTGTGGCGGAATTTCGTGCACATCGAGATTGCACAGCGCCTCGAACTCGCCCATACGACGCTTGCTGATCAGACCGGCGCCATGAAGCCCACGTGCTGTCTCGTGCATCTCGTCCAGAATTCGGCTGTTACGCTTTGTCGTCGCCATCACATATCTCCACAATTTCACCGGCAGCCAGCGCAATGGTCAGTTGCCGATCATCAAAACCAAGCAGCTCCTTTGCCACCTCCTGGAGTACCCTCAGTTCGTCCTTGTCGATGTTGGATCGCTCGTTCTTGCTGAAGCCATAGAGGAAGAACCAGCGCCCCGCCATTTTCGTAGCCACGATGGTTCTGGCCCCGCCACGCTTGCCCTGACCAGGCAGCGCGACGCGCTTCTTCACAACATCGCCACCCAGGTCAGCATCGACAAGCCCTTGGCTCATTTCCTCGACTGCGGCACACAGGGCTGCATCGGTTAGCCCGGCCTTTTTCATCGAGCGGGTGAAGGTGCGGGTTTTGAAGACTCGTCTCATTGCGAAATTATACCACCAGGTGCGATACATTTCCAGTAGAGCGAGAGTCCTACCGAAGCTGGGAGCGCAGACAGACCCGACCCCAAGGAGGGCTGCCGCTGAGGCCCTTCTGCTCGCTTACCAAAGCAGTCATCAAGGATTCCTTGACACCTCAAAGGTCAGCGGCAAACTGCGCCTGACTGTACTGAAAAGTAGGCGGAATCGGTACAGTAGCAGTACACTCATCCGTTCGCTCCGCCTTCGCTGTTAGTGGCCAATTAAAATGACCCACTACTGGCCATTAATTTTGACCCACCCCCGGTGGCCGTCAGGCCACAGAACCAGCTACTGTCCCCGGCTTTT
>HLSNC_1000259_pt1 | contig 52016 bp, 46 predicted proteins | sample HotLakmetagenome_2_FD_14041 | JGI IMG/M metagenome (IMG submission 14041)
CGCCGCGAAAGCGGTTCGCCATGATGTAGAGCCAGCCACCCTTTCGCATCGACCCAGCCAAAGAGAAGCCAAGCCCCGTGTCAAGCACGGGGCGACGGGGGAAGATGAAGGGCAGATCAGCGCCCACTCACGTTCAGAACGCGGCTAGCGAATACCGCCCGCAAGCCGACATTCGCCTCGGTGCGCGAGCCTCACCCCCGCCCGAGTTTCTCCAGCTTTGCCTTCAGCGCGGCCTCGTCGAAGGGCTTGACGATGTAGTCGTCCGCGCCGGCCTTGATGCCTTCGTGGATGTCGGTCGCATCGCCCTTGGCAGTGCAGAACACCACCACCGGCGGTTTCGGCGTCGGGATCGCGCGCAGCTGGCGGACGAATTCGAGGCCGTCCATTTCCGGCATGTTCCAGTCGGTCAGGACCAGCGCGGGCATCGCCTTTCGGCAGCGGGCGAGCGCCTCGATCCCGTCCTGCGCCTCCACCGGCACGTAGCCGAGGCTCCTGGCGATCTTGCTCGAAACCTTGCGGATCACGCGGCTGTCGTCGACAATCAGGCAGGCCTTCGCCTGCGCCGGAGCGCCCTCGGCCGCGGCGCCGTCGCGCATCGCCTTCGCCGCGCGCACGATGGCGTCGGTCTCGCTCGTGTCGGCACGGCCGCTCGCGGGACGCGTCGCCCCGGCATCCACCACGTCATCGACTGAGGACGCCACGTCCGCGGGCGTTTCGACCGGGAGCGTGTCCTCCGCCTCGGCGAGCTTTTCCGCCAGGGTCTTGCCGCCCTGGCGCCCCCGATGCGGCCCGGTGTTGCGCTTGATCAGATTTTGAATGGCTCGAGCTCCCCTGCATGGACGGCGCCGTGGCCGTAGCCGGTGTCGTAATCCTCGAAACCCGGTTCACGCGAGCCGCCCCCGCCGCCCCCACCGCTGCCTTCGCCCGGCGTCATGCGGACGTGGAGATAGGGCATCCAGACATCGCCGAACTCGGCCTTCTGGTACCACACGTCGAGCACGTCGTAACTCGCCCACATGCCGTCCGGTTCGCGCAGGCGAATGCCCTCGCCGATGCGCGGCACCGCGGCGAAGCGGATGCGCGACTGGGTCTGGTGCGTTTCGTTCTGGACTTCGATTTCGATCACGTTTGCGGCCCCTGGGTCATGGGCCGGAGTGATACGAAACAATGCTTGACGATTTACCAACACGCGCAAGCGCCTGGGGCAAAGCCGGGCGCGAAAGGGGGCCGGGAAAGAGGGTGCGCCCGCACCTGCCCGGCCCCCGGAACCGCCCCTATTCGGCGGCTTGCTTGGCCGGGCCGGATGCGGTCTTTTTCGCCCCGGCCTTCCCGGCGGGAGCCTTCTTGGCCGCCGGTTTCTTCGTCGCCGATTTCGCGGGGGCCTTCTTCTTCGCCGGCGCCTTCTTGCGGCCCTTCTTCGCCGGAGCCTTGGCGGCGCGCGCGTCGATCAGCTCGATCGCCCGGGCGAGTTCGACCTCTTCCGGCTTCACGTCCTTGGGGATGGTCGCGTTGGTGGTGCCATCGGTGACATAGGGGCCATAGCGGCCCGGCATGACCTTGATCTCGCCCCCGCTGGTCGGGTGTTCGCCCAGCACCTTGATCGGCTCCGCCTTGCCCCGCGTGCCGCCCTTGCGGTTGGCCGCTTCGGCAAGCAGCGCGACGGCGGCGTTCATGCCGGTCTCGAACACGTCGCGGGTCGAGGAAAGCTTGGCGTATTTGCCGTCATGGCGAAGATAGGGGCCGTAGCGCCCGATCGCCGCCTCGATCTCCTTGCCGGTTTCGGGATGCGTCCCGATGATGCGCGGCAGGTCGAGGAGCTTGATCGCCCATTCGAGATCGAAATCGTCCAGATCCTTGGGAATCGAGGCGCGCTTCTTGGTCCCGTCGTGCTCCATCTCGATATAAGGTCCGAAGCGGCCGGTCTTGCGGTGGATCTCCGCCCCGGTCTCGGGATGCGTGCCCATCAGCCCGTCCTCGGCCTGGTCCGCCCCGTCGGCGCCCGGCTGGGCGAAGCGGCGGGTGTACTTGCATTCGGGGTAATTGTTGCAGGCGACGAAGGCGCCGAACCGGCCGCCGCGCAAGCTCAGGCGCCCGCCCTCGCGCCCTTCCTGTTCGCACATCGGGCAGGCACGCGGGTCCTTGCCGTCCTCGCGCGGGGGGAAGAGGAAGTCGGAGAGATAGTCGTCGAGGACCTCGGTGACCTCGCTCGGCAGCTTCTCCATGACCTCGTCGGCCTTGGGCTTGAAATCGGCCCAGAACTTGGCGAGCAGCGCCTTGTAATCCTCGCGCCCGTCGGAAACGACGTCGAGCTCGTCCTCCATCCCCGCGGTGAAATCATAGGCGACATAGCGCGGGAAGAAACGTTCGAGGAAGGCGGTCAGCAGGCGGCCCGATTCCTCGGCGAAGAAACGGTTCTTTTCCATCCGGACATAGTCGCGGTCGCGCAGGGTCTGGATGGTCGAGGCGTAGGTCGAGGGCCGCCCGATGCCGAGCTCTTCGAGCCGTTTGACAAGGCTCGCCTCGGAAAAGCGCGGCGGGGGCTGGGTGAAATGCTGGTTGGCCTGCACCGCGTGTTTCGTGGGGGCATCGCCCTTGCGAAGGAGCGGGAGGAGGCCTTCCTCGTCGTCCTCGCTGTCGTCGCGCCCTTCCTGGTAGACCGCGAAATAGCCCGGGAAGACCACCACCTGTCCGGTCGCGCGCAGTTCGTGCTGCCCGGTCGCATCGCGCAGCGTGACGGTCGTGCGTTCGAGCTGGGCGGTCGCCATCTGGCTCGCCATGGCGCGTTTCCAGATCAGGGCGTAAAGCTTCGCCTCGTCGCCCGTGCCGGCCCGGTCGCGGGCGAAGTCGGTGGGCCGGATCGCTTCGTGCGCTTCCTGGGCGTTCTTGGCCTTGGTGCTGTAATGACGCGGCTTTTCGGGGAGATAGGCGCTCTCGTACCGCTCCGCGATCGTGTCGCGGCACGCAGCGATCGCGCTCGCATCCATCTGCACGCCGTCGGTCCGCATATAGGTGATCGCCCCCGCCTCGTAGAGCGATTGCGCCAGCCGCATCGTGTGGCTGGCCGAGAAACCGAGCTTGCGCGCGGCTTCCTGCTGCATGGTCGAAGTGGTGAAGGGCGGCGCGGGATTGCGCCTGAGCGGTTTCTTCTCGACATCCTCGACCGTGAAACGCGCGGCCTCGACCGCGGCCTTCGCTTCCAGCGCGATCGTCTGGTGGCCGAGGCTGAGCTTTTCCAGCTTCTCGCCCTTGTAGCGCACGAGGCGCGCGTCGAACCGGGTGGAATCGTGTTCGAGCGTGGCGATCACCGACCAGTATTCGTCCGCGCGGAAGGCCTCGATCTCGCGCTCGCGGTCGACGATGAGGCGCAGGGCGACCGATTGCACGCGGCCCGCACTCTTGGCGCCCGGCAGCTTGCGCCACAGGACGGGCGAAAGGGTAAATCCGAACAGGTAGTCGAGCGCCCGCCGCCCGAGATAGGCGTCGATCAGCGGCTGGTCGAGCTCGCGCGGACGCGCCATCGCCTCGGTCACGGATTGCTTGGTGATCGAATTGAACGTGACCCGCTCGACCGCCGCAGGCAGCGCCTTCTTCTTCTTCAGGATCTCCAGCACGTGCCAGCTGATCGCCTCGCCCTCGCGATCGGGGTCGGTCGCGAGGACCAGCCGGTCGGCCTTCTTCGCTGCGTCCGCGATGTCCTTGATGCGGCTCTGCTTGTCCCGGTAGGGTTCCCAGTCCATCGCGAAATCCTCGTCCGGGCGCACGCTGCCGTCCTTGGGCGGAAGGTCGCGGACATGGCCGTAGGAGGCGAGGACCTTGTAGTCCTTGCCGAGGTATTTCTCGATGGTTTTCGCCTTGGCCGGCGATTCGACGATGACAAGCTGCATGGCGGCTGCGGAACGGTCCCTTACGTATGCGTGTGCGCGAGGGTGGAACGCGCCGTGAAGGTGCGTCAAGCGGGAAAGCGCGCGCCGAAGTGGCGCAAGGGTAGTGCAAATTCAAGCGCGAAGACGCCCGCCGCACGCCCCGGCGCGGCTGCGCCCCGCCCTGCCCTGCCTGCCGGAACAGGGCCTGCGGCGGGGATTTGCTCTGCCAATTGCTCTGCCACAGATCAGGAGCGCACAGCCATGTTTCGATCCCTTCCCCTTTCCGCCATCGCCGTGCCCGGTGTCATCGCGCTTGCGGCGGTGCCGCTAGCCGCGCAGTCGATGCAAGGCAGCGCGCAGGTCGAGGCGCAGCTGCGGACCGCCGACGGGCTCGATGCCGGCACCGTGACCTTCGAACAGGCCGAACACGGCGTGCTGATCGTCGCGCGGCTGAAGAACCTCGGCGAGGGCGCGCACGGCTTCCACATCCACGAGACCGGCACCTGCACCCCCGATTTCAAGGCCGCCGGGGGCCACTACGATCCCGTCGGTTCCGAACACGGCTTCGACAACGAGGACGGTTATCACGTCGGCGACCTGCCCAATGTCCATGTGGGCGAGGACGGCACGGCGACGAGCGAATTCCACGTGCCGCAGGTGACGCTGCGCGGGCCGGACAACGGGCGCTATCCCTTCACCCTTGCCGATGGCGACGGTTCGACGATCATGGTCCATGCCCGGGCGGACGATTACCGCACCATGGCTTCGGCCGGTGACCGGGTCGCCTGCGGGGTGATCTTCGCCGAGCGCGGCTAGGATGACGCTCCCGATGCTCCCGACAGGCTGACGAGGCCGCCGTCGTGCCGCTCGATCTCGCCCGCCAGTTCCAGTTCGAGCAGCGCCATGTGGACCGCCGCCGGGGTCGCGCCCGATTGGCGGATCAGCTCATCGAGCGCGATCGGCGCCTTGGTCAGCAGCCCCGCGATCCTGTCTCCGCCATGCTCCTTGCGCGCCTCGCCCCATTCGAGCTTCCGCAATTCCTCGTAATCGAACGCGGATGATGCCTCCCCGACCCGGAAGGTCGAGCGCGGCTGCCCGGTGAACCCTTCGAGCAGTTCGATCACCTCTTCGACCGACTGGACCAGCACCGCCCCGTCGCGGATCAACTGATTGCACCCCTGCGAACGGGTATCGAGCGGAGATCCGGGGATCGCCATGACCTCGCGCCCCGCCTCGCCCGCCAGCCGCGCGGTGATGAGCGAACCCGATCGCGGCGCGGCCTCGACCACCAGCGTGCCGCTCGCCAGGCCCGCGATGATGCGGTTGCGGCTGGGGAAATGGCGTCCGCGCGGCTCGGTCCCCGGGGGCTGTTCGGCGATCAGCAACGCCTCGCTCGCAATGCGTTCCTGGAGGTCGGCGTGCTGGGGCGGATAGGCGATGTCGATCCCGCTCGCGATCACGCCGATGGTGGCCCGGGATCCGCGGCCCAGGGCGCCCTCGTGCGCCGCCCCGTCGATCCCGCGCGCGAGGCCCGAGACGACGGTGAAGCCGGCCTCCGCCAGTCCCGCGGCAAAGTCGCGCGCCAGCTTGACCGCGGCGGCCGAGGCGTTGCGCGCACCCACGATCGCGACGCAGGGCCGCGCGGCCAGCGCAAGGTCGCCCCGGCAGGTGAGGATCGGCGGCGCGCTCTCGAGTTCGCCGAGCAGCGCGGGGTAATCGGGCTGGTCGTGGAAGAGGTAGCGCGCGCCGCTGCGGCGCACCGCCTCCACCTCGCGTTCGATCCGCTGGGCGGGCGCGGGGCGATAGGCCTCCCTCCCCCGCCGCGCGAGATCGGGGAGCGCATCGAGCGCGGCGGCCGCCGTGCCGAACCGGGCGAGGAGCTGGGCGTAGCTGACCGGGCCGATATTGGGCGAGCGCAGCAGGCGAATGCGGGCAAAAGCCTCGGCCTGCGACAATGCCCCGCCCGTCATCCTCGCCAATTCCTGCAAAAGCGGGAACCTGTCGCCCTGTGCAGCGCCATTGCCCGGTCTTCGCGCGAAAGCGCGCTCCTTGCCCGTTTCACGAGGCCTTCTTCCCCCCCACCCTCGGCTCCTCGCCTTTCGTCAGGCGGGCGATGTTTTCCCGGTGGAGCCAGAAGATCAGCGCGGCGATCGCGCCCAGCACGGGGAAATATTCGGGATAGCCGAACAGCGGCGCAGCGGCAGCGGCGGCGACCACCGCGCTCATCCCCGCGAGCGAGGAGATGCGGAACAGGAACAGGATCGACAGCCACACCAGCGCATAGGCAAGCCCCACGGGCCAGGCGAGGCCGAAGGAAACGCCGGCATTGGTGGCGACGCCTTTCCCGCCGCTGAAGCCGAGCCAGGCGGGGAAGCAGTGCCCGAGCACCGCACCGCCGGCCGCGAAGGCTTTCGCCACCTCGCCCGTCTCGCCCGGCCACAGCATCCCCGCCGCGATCACGGGCGCAAGCCCCTTGGCCAGATCGAGCAGCAGCGTCGCCGCCGCCAGCCCTTTCGACCCCGTCCGCAGCACGTTGGTCGCCCCGATATTGCCGCTGCCCTGCTTGCGGACGTCGCCTTTCCCGGCCGCCAAGGTCAGCAGGAGGCCGAAGGGGATCGAGCCGGAGAGATATCCCAGCAGGGCGGCGATGAACGGTTCCATGAGGCCGTAATAGCTGGCTCGCGCGATTCGTCGAAACCTATGTGCAAGCCGTGCCGGCTCGCGGCGAAATTACGGTCCGACCATACTTTCGCGCCTCTCCGGGCGTGGCTAGTCTCGCGGCGATGGAAACCACGCATCCCACCTCAAGGCTCACCGAGCGCGAGAAGGAGGCCTTGCGCCTGTGGCTGGACCACCGGACCGCCAAGGAAATCGCGCTCGATCTCGGCATATCGCATCACGCGGTGGAGAAGCGGCTGAAGATGGCGCGCACCAAGCTGGGCGCGGCGAGTTCGCTCGAAGCGGCGCGGATGCTGGCGGACGCCGAAGGCCCGGCGGCAGGGTGCGGGCAGGCCGTAGCCGATCCGCCGGACCTTCGATCCGCGCCCGGACCGCGCAAATCATGGCAGCACCGAACCGCTCTTGCTGGAGGCATTGCCATGTTTGTCGCGAGTATCGTCGTCATTGCCGTCTGGTCCTCGGCCCCGGCCACCGGACCGCTGGAGATCGAGCTCGAACCCGGGTCCGAGCGCGTCTTCGCCCTGCTCGACGAAGACGGGAGCGGGTTTCTCGAAGGTGCCGAGTCGCCCTTCGTCACCGGCGTGCTTGGCGAGCCGGACAGCCAACCGGACAGGCAAGAGGCCGGCGAACGAGAATTGGTGCCGGGCGATGACCCGGACGCCGAACGGATAGCGGCGTTCTACAGGGAGGCGGACACCGATGGGGACGGCCGGGTTTCGCGCCGCGAATTCGACCTCTGGCACGAGGCGAGCCTTGCCGAGATGGGCATCGAGGTGCGCCGCGTGCTGAAAATCGAGCGCAAACCGGAAAGTTGACGCGCCCGGGCGCCTCGGCCATCGGCCCGGCCGAAATGGCTGACGCATCCTCTCCCATCCTCCTGTTCGACTCGGGCGTCGGCGGGCTGACCGTCTACGACGCCTTGCGCGAAGTCCTGCCCGATGCGCCGGTGATCTACGCCGCCGACCTCGCGGGCCTGCCCTATGGCGAGAAGACCGAAGCGCAGGTCGCGGCGCGGGTCGCCGGGCTGCTCGGGCGGATGAGCGAGAGGTTTCGCCCGCGGCTCGTGTGCATCGCCTGCAACACCGCCAGCACCATCGCGCTCGGCATGGTGCGCGACGTGCTCGAAGTGCCGATCGTCGGCACCGTCCCCGCGATCAAGCCCGCCGCGGCCATGACCCGCAGCGGCGTGATCGGCCTCGTCGGCACCGGCGCGACGATCCGGCAGCGCTATGTCGACGATCTTGAGGCGGAGTTCGCGCAGGGCAAGGCGCTCCACCGCATCGCCGCCCCCGGCCTCGTCGCTCTGGCCGAGGACAAGCTGCGCTCTCGCGCGCTCGACCTCGCTGCGGTCGAGGAGGCGCGCGCCGGGCTTGCCGCGATGCCGCGCGGCGGGGAGATGGACACGCTCGTGCTCGCCTGCACGCATTTCTCGCTGCTGAAGGAGGAACTGGGCGCCGCCTTCGGTCCCGACGTTGCGCTCGTCGACGGGGCGGAGGGGATCGCGCGGCGCATCGCGCACCTTCTCGAAGGCCAGGCCATGACGCCGGGTGCGAACCGCTTCGTCGTCACCGGACCGCCCGGCGCGGCGGAGGGGCTTGGCCCGTGTCTCGCCGCGCGCGGGTTTTCCCCGCCCGAACCGTTCTGAAACGTTGCAACTCACTTGCAAAGATCGCGGGTGGTCAAAACCGCACGCAAATCCTAGATAACGCCGCAAGGGACCCTTCGGACAACCAGCAGACAAGAGCCGGCGCGACGTGAATTACGATCAGATCTTCGACCAGGCGATCGATCGCCTCCACGAGGAAGGCCGGTATCGCGTCTTCATCGACATCATGCGGAACAAGGGCGCCTATCCCAATGCGCGCTGTTTCCACGGACACAACGGGCCCAAGCCGATCACGGTGTGGTGTTCGAACGACTATCTCGCCATGGGCCAGCACGACAAGGTGATCGGCGCGATGGAAGCGGCGCTGCACGATGTGGGCGCTGGCAGCGGGGGCACGCGCAACATCGGCGGGAACACGCATCTCCATGTCGAGCTCGAAGCCGAACTGGCCGATCTCCACGGCAAGGAAGGCGCGCTGCTGTTCACGAGCGGCTATGTCTCGAACGACGCGACGCTCTCGACGCTTGCGCGCCTGCTGCCTGGCTGCGTGATCTTCTCCGACGAACTCAACCACGCGAGCATGATCGCCGGGATTCGCAATTCGGGCTGCGAGAAACGGATCTTCCGTCACAACGACCTCGCCCATCTCGAGGAACTGCTCGCCGCCGAAGACCCCGAAACGCCCAAGGTCATCGCCTTCGAAAGCGTCTATTCGATGGACGGCGACGTCGCCCCGATCCACGCGATCTGCGACCTCGCCGAGGAATACGGGGCGCTGACCTATATCGACGAGGTCCACGCGGTCGGGATGTATGGCGAACATGGCGGCGGCATTTCCGAACGCGACCGCGCGGCGCACCGGATCGACATCATCGAAGGCACGCTGGGCAAGGCGTTCGGGGTGATGGGCGGATACATCGCTGCGGACAAGCGCGTGATCGATTGCATCCGCTCCTACGCGCCGGGCTTCATCTTCACGACCTCGCTTTCGCCGGTGCTGGTCGCGGGCGTGCTCGCCTCGGTGCGGCATCTCAAGCAGTCGAGCGTCGAGCGCGAGGCGCAGCAGGCCAATGCCGCCCTGCTCAAGCGCGAACTCGCCGCCGCCGGCCTGCCGGTGATGGATTCGACCACGCACATCGTGCCGCTGATGGTCGGCGATCCGATCCGCGCGAAGCAGATCAGCGACATCCTGCTCGCCGAATACGGGGTCTATGTCCAGCCGATCAACTTCCCCACCGTGCCGCGCGGGACCGAGCGCCTGCGCTTCACGCCCGGCCCGATGCACACTGCGCCGATGATCGCGGAGCTGACGGACGCGCTGGTGGAGATCTGGGACCGGCTGGGGCTGGCGCTGCGCCAGGCGGCCTGAGCCAGCGCGGGCCGGCCCTGCCCTGCCCGGCGCAGCCTCCTTTGCCCGGCGCGCGTGCTGCGCTAGCCCTTGCCCGCACAGATTCGGGGAGAGAGAGACGTGGGCGGATCGCCTGACCAGACCTATTCGGAAGTGGTGCTCGGACGGCGTTCGATCCGGGGCTACCTGAAAAAGCCCGTGCCGCGCGCGCTGATCGAGGAAGTGCTTGGCATGGCGATGCGCTCGCCCACCAGCATGAACACCCAGCCCTGGCATTTCCACGTCATCACCGGCGAACCGCTCGACCGCATCCGCCGGGGCAACACCGAAAATATCCTGGCAGGCGTCCCCGACAGCCGCGAATTCCGCCGCGGACACGCCTTCGAGGGCGTCCATCGCGAACGCCAGGTCGAAGTCGCCAAGCAGCTCTTCGGCGCGATGGGCATCGCGCGCGAGGACAAGGAGGCGCGGCAGGACTGGGTGCTGCGCGGGTTTCGCCAGTTCGATGCACCGGTCTGCGTGATCGTCACCTACGACCGGGAGCTTTCGGACAGCGACGATACCGCCTTCGACTGCGGCGCGGTGACGACCGCGCTGGTCAATGCGGCATGGTCGCGCGGGCTGGGCTGCGTCATCAATTCGCAGGGGATCATGCAGTCGCCCGTGGTGCGCGAACACGCCGGCATCCCGGAGGATGAGGTCATCATGAAGGCGGTCGCGATGGGCTGGCCCGATCCCGACTTTCCGGCGAACGCCGTCGTCTCAAGGCGCAAGAGCGTCGACGAGGCGGCGCGCTTCGTGGGGTTCGGCTAGGGCCGACGTGCAGCCGCTCGCGAGCGTTCCGCGGCCTTTTTCGAGGTAGGGCATCGCTTCGACGAGAGCGAACCCCGGCGTGCGTTCGATTCTTGGCGAACGCCTGGGCTGCGTCCCTTGCCTCCACGCGCGCGGCAAACAGCATCGCGATCCCGGCGACCGCCTTCAGGAGCGTCATGCCACTCCCTTCCCTTGTGCGTTACCGACCGATCTACCGCAGGTTCACCACGTTGTCGGTCGCCGGCCGCTCGCGCTCGCCGGTGAAGCAGCTCATCATCGGCTCGTCGGTGACGATCACCTTTTCGGCATTGCCGAAGCCGTTGAAGCCGGTCTTCATCGCCGCGCCATAGGCGCCGAGCATCCCGATCTCGATATAGTCGCCCGCCTGGATGTCGCCGGGAAGCGGGAAAGGTCCCGCCATGTAATCGGCATCGTCGCAGGTCGGCCCGTAGAAGGCGAAATCCTCGTTGGCGTCGCGCAGGTCCTCCTCGAGCGCGTTCACCGGATAGCGCCAGGCGACATGGGCGGCGTCATAGAGCGCGCCATAGGCCCCGTCGTTGATGTAGAGTTCGCTTCCGCGGCGCTTTTCGACCTTGACGATCATCGAGCTGTATTCCGCGCACAGCGCGCGGCCGGGCTCGCACCACAGCTCCGCGTTGTAGGCGATGGGCAGCGCGTAGAAATGATGGTGGATGATCGCGAAGTAATCCTCGAGCGGGGGCGGCTCCATCCCGGGATAGATGCTCGGGAAACCGCCGCCGACATCGATCATGTCGATCACGACCGAAGCCTCGGCGATGGCCGCGCGGGTGCGGTCCAGCGCCTGGACGAAGGCGAACGGCGTCATCGCCTGGCTGCCGACGTGGAAGCACACGCCGAGCCAGTCGCAATGCTGGCGCACCTGCTGCAACAGCGCAGGCGCATCGGTGAGGTCGCAGCCGAACTTGCTGGCGAGCGACAGCTCGGAATATTCCGAGGACACGCGCAGCCTCACGCACAGGCGCAGGTCCGTCGCCGGCTCGCCGGTTTCGGGATCGCGGCACGCCTCGACGATCTTCTCCAGCTCCTCGACCGTGTCGAGGCTGAAGGTCTTGACGCCATGTTCGTGATAGGCCTCGCGGATCGCGCTCGGCGTCTTGATCGGGTGCATGAAGCACAGCACCGCGTCCGGCAGCGCCGCGCGCACCAGCCGCACCTCGGCGATCGAAGCGACGTCGTAATGGGTCACGCCCGCATCCCACAGCACCTCGATCAGGTCGGGCGCGGGATTGGCCTTGACCGCGTAGAGCACCTTGCCGGGAAAGCGATCGACAAAGAACTGGGCGGCCCGCCGCGCTGCGTGCGGGCGGTTGAGGATGACCGGTTCGTCCGGGCGCAGGGCCCGGGCTACAGCCTTGGCGTCGGGAAATGTGAGCAATTCAAGGGACCCCCAGAAGGTTTAGCGTTGAACCAAACGGTTTTGAGCCTGCCTTGCGGTCATGTCCCTTGGGGCAGAGGGGGGCGCATATAGAGAGTTCGAGCGGGCGCGCAATGATAAATCTCGCGCCCCTGCTGCAGGCCCTCCGGCTCGCCGCGTTCGGCGCCCCGAATCAACGCAGGGACGCCCCGAAGTTCCGTGCGGAGGCGCGCTGTCGGCGGCCCGTGCCGCGCAATCGTCAGAACGAGATCGCGGGAACCTGGTCGACCGTGCCGCGCTCGCTGTCGTCGAGGCGGTTGAAATCGGCCTCGCTGAATCCGAGCATTCCGGCAAACAGCACGGCGGGGAAGGATTCGCGCGCCGTGTTGAAGCGCGAAACCGCCGCATTCAGCGCCCGGCGCGCCGCGGCGAGCTTGTCCTCGACATCGGCCAGTTCGCGCTGGAGTTCCTGGAAATTGGCCGAGGCCTTGAGGTCGGGATAGGCTTCGCCCAGCGCCAGCAGGTTGTCGAGCGCGACGCGCAGTCTCTGCTCGCTCGCCGAGTTCGGCCCACCCTGCGCGGCCCGGTTGCGCGCCTCGACCACCGCTTCGAGCGTGGCGCTTTCATGGCCGGCATAGCCCTTCACCGCCTCGACGAGATTGGGGATGAGATCGTGGCGCTGGCGCAATTGCGCGTCGATATCGGCCACGCCCTGCCGCACGTTCTGGCGCAGCGAGACGAGGTTGTTGTAGATGGCGATGATCAGCACCACGAGGCCCGCCGCGATGACGAGCATCGCCGAGGTCCAGAACCAGCCGAGAATATCAACCATGGCGCAACGACTCCATTGTGCGGCGATCATCTTACCTTCGGATTGTTAAGGAATCCCAGACCGGATTGCACTAAAGGCAAAGTCATGCGTGCGGATGTCAACCAGCTGATGCAGGGGCGATTGGGCGAGTGGCTGGCGTCGCAGTCCGACATGCGCGCCTCTGCCAGACAGGTCGCCGCCTCCCGCTGGACCTGGGGCGCAGGCGGACTGCTCGTGCTGTTCGCCCTCGTTCCGTTCGGGCCGGATTGGCTCACCGGCTTCCAGTGGCACCTGCTGGTCGGCGGCGGACTGGCAGTGTGGTGGTGGGGATACCGCCCGATCGGCGAAGCCAAGCAGCAGATCAAGCTCGGCATCAATTCGGCCATCGCCCGCAGCCTCGGCGTGTCGTACGAACACGCGGTCGAGCCGGGCGCGGAGTTCGAGGCCGCGAAGCGTTACGGCCTCGTCCCCGCGTTCGGCCGCTCCGGTTTCGAGGATCGCTGGCACGGCACGCTCGAAGGACACGCCTTCAATCTCTACGAAGCCCATCTCGAGGAACGCCGCGGATCGGGCAAGAACCGCCGCTGGGTGACGGTGTTTCGCGGGGTCATCATCCAGATGGCGTTCGGCCGCCCGTTCCATTCCACCACCCTGCTCCAGCGCGCGGGCGAGCATCGCAAGTGGTTCGGGCTGGGCGGGACGAAGGACAGCGTCCGTTTCGACGGCCACCAGCTCGATTTCGTCGATCAGGTGCACCCCGACTTCGAAGAGAAGTTCGGCCTGTTCAGCGACGATCAGGTCGAAGCGCGCGTGCTGGTTCACCCTTCCTACATCGAACACCTGCTGCGGCTGGAAACGGCCTTCGGTGCGAAGGAGCTGCGCGCCCTGTTCGTCCGCGGCGAGGTGATCCTGGCGGTGGAGGGCGAGGATCTGTTCGAGAGCGGCACGATGGATGCCCGGCAGGACCGCGCGCGCGCGGAGCAAACCGCCGAACAATTCGCCGCGCTGGCCGCGCTGGCGCTGGCGATCAACCAGACGGAGCGCGGCCGGGCGATGGGCGCTGCACGAATGCCGGACGCGAACGAGGCGGGGCCGGTGACCGGCGATGCCATCGCTCCGCCCTCCGTCGCCCCTATCGCCGCTCGCAGCGCCGCCCGTCCCGGTGCCCGCTTCGGGCGCAAGGGGCTCTGACGCCGCCGCGTCAGCTCAACCGGTCGCGGAAATCCTCGTAATCGAAGCGCTTGACGCAGTCCAAGGCGTCGGTGTCGCTGTCCCACAGCCAGATGCTCGGCAGGGCCACGCCGTTGAAGGTGTTGGTCTTGACCATCGAATAATGCGCCTGGTCGAGAAAGGCGAAACGCGCGCCCGGCTCGGCCGCCACGGGCAGGCGATAATCGCCGATCACGTCGCCCGCGAGGCAGGACGGCCCGCCGAGGCGGATCGGGATGCTGTCGTCGGTCAGTTCGTTCAGCATGGCGGGGCGATAGGGCGCCTCGATCACGTCGGGCATGTGGCAGGTGGCGGAAACGTCGGTCACACCGATCGGCACTTCGTTGAAGCCTGTGTCGAGCAGCGTGCCGATTAGGATCCCCGCGTCGAGCGCGACCGCCTCGCCCGGCTCGATGATGATCTCGGCGCCCGTGTCCTCGGCGGCATCTTTCAGGAATTCGACCAGTTCCTCGCGCTCGTAATCGGCGCGGGTGATGTGGTGGCCACCGCCCATGTTGATCCATTTGAGCTGGCCGAAGAACGGCTCGATCGCGTCGAACACCCGGTCCCATGTCCGCGCAAGCGGTTCGAAGGCCTGTTCGCACAGGTTGTGGAAGTGGATGCCTTCGACGCCCTCCATGTGCTCTTCGGTCAACTGGTCGAGCGGGAAGCCGAGCCGCGATCCGGGCGAGGACGGGTCGTAGCGCGGCACCTCGCCGGTCGCGACCTGCGGGTTGATCCTGAGGCCAACCGACACGTCGCCCCCGCTCGCCGCGGCCTGTTCCAGGATCAGCGCGGCGCGCTGCATCTGGCCGGGCGAATTGAAGATCACGTGATCGGACAGGCGGCAGACCTCCTCCAGCTCGTCCGGCTTGAAGGCGGCGGAATAGGTCGCGATTTCGCCGTCGTAGAATTCGGAGGCGAGCCGCGCTTCCCACAGGCCGGAGGTCGAGACCCCGTCGAGATATTCGCCGATGATGTGCGCGGTCGACCACATCGAGAACGCCTTGAGCGCGGCAAACACCTTGATGCTCGCCCCGTCCGCCGCCGCCGCGTCGCGCACCTCGGCCAGCACCCGGCAATTGGCGCGCAGCTTCGCGGCGTCGACGACGAAGGCGGGGCTGTCGACGCGCGACAGGTCGAAATGGGCGAAGGCGCCCGGATCGCCGGCTTTGGTTTGCATGAGCACCTAACGGAGTAAAGACTTGATCCAGTGCAGGCCACCAACCACGGCAAACATCAAGCCAAAAAACAAAACAAAGAAAATTACCGATTCAAAAAACGCTGAAATTATATATATTAAGCTTCCAAATTTATACGTTCTGACGAAGTTAAACAGACTCATTTTTGCGTGAAAGCGATACTCTGGATAACCACCGGAGACCACATAGAAACCCAGAGGTATGACAGGTAAGAATAAGAAGCTAATCCAATAACCCTTGAAATACATTGGGCTTCCAGGAATCTCTCGTTTCCACCCCAGAAGGCCCACTCCGATTCCATTGACGCGTCGCAGCGGAGGCGCACTTTCGACGCGCTTTAGACGCGGCTGCAATTCTCTCCATGATGCCATTTCAATCCCCCAACACTCGATGGGGGATACGAAATCACCGTCAAAAATCAACGGGCCCCTCAAGCTCCTTCACCTGCCACGGCAGACCGTGTTCGTTGAGCATCTCCATGAAGGGATCGGGGTCCATCTCCTCCATGTTGAACACGCCTTCGCCGCGCCACTGGCCGGTCACCATCATCGCCGCGCCGATCATCGCCGGAACCCCGGTCGTGTAGCTCACCGCCTGGTTGCCGGTTTCCCGATAGGCGGCTTCGTGGGAACAGATATTGTTGATGTAGAACGTCTTCTCGCCCGACCCGTCGAGCGCCTCGCCGGTCGCGATCACGCCGATGTTCGTGTTGCCCCTGGTCGTCTCGCCCAGCGTTTCCGGCTTGGGCAGCACCGCGGCGAGGAATTGCAGCGGGATGATCTCCCTGCCCTGGTACTTCACCGGCTCGATCGAGGTCATGCCGACATTCTGGAGCACGGTGAGGTGCTTGATGTATTCATCGCCGAAGGTCATCCAGAACCGCGCGCGCTCGATCTCGGGATTGAACCTGGTGATGCTCTCCAGTTCCTCGTGATACATCATGTAGGCGTTCCTGACGCCGACCGCCTCGAAGTCGAATTCGGTCCTGACCTGCATCGCCGGGGTTTCGACCCATTCGCCGTTTTCCCAGTGGCGCGCGGGCGCGGTGACTTCGCGGATGTTGATTTCGGGGTTGAAATTGGTCGCGAAGGCCTGACCGTGATCGCCCCCGTTGCAATCGAGGATGTCGAGCTGGCGGATCGACTTCAGCCTATGCTTCTTGAGCCACATCGTGAACACGCTGGTCACGCCCGGATCGAAGCCGGAGCCGAGCAGCGCCATCAGCCCCGCCTCCCTGAAGCGATCGTGATAGGCCCATTGCCACTTGTATTCGAACCTGGCCTCGTCCTTGGGCTCGTAATTCGCGGTGTCGAGGTAATCGACCCCCGCCTCGAGGCAGGCGTCCATGATCGGCAGGTCCTGGTAGGGCAGCGCGAGATTGACGACGAGGGCGGGCTTCACCTTGCGGATGAGGTTGACCATCGCGGGCACTTCCTCGGCGTCGATCTCGTAGGTTTCGACATCGACCCCCGTGCGCTGCTTGACCGAGCGGGCAATGGCATCGCATTTCGAGCGGGTGCGGCTGGCGAGGTGGATGTCGGTGAAGATCTGCCTGTTCATCGCCATCTTGTGAACGCAGACCGAGCTTACCCCGCCGGCACCGATCACGAGGACTGTCGACATGTTGGTGTCCTTTCGAATTCGAATCTTGCGCGTGCCTTAGTCGAATGCGCTAGAGCGGACAAATGATCCTCGACCCGCCCGAACCGACCCGCGAAGGCGTGCTTGCCGCCGCCCGGAGCATCGCCGCGATCCTGCCGCCCACCCCGCTCCTGCCGGTCGAGATCGGCGGGGTGCGCTGCCATGCCAAGGCCGAGAGCCTGCAACCGATCGGCGCGTTCAAGATCAGGGGCGCGTGGTGGGCGCTGTCCCATGTCGAGGGCGAGGACGTGGTCGCGGTGTCTTCGGGCAATCACGCGCAGGGGGTCGCATGGGCGGCGCGGGAGATGGGCAAGCGGGCGGTCATCGTCATGCCGCGCGACGCGCCCCGGGTGAAGCTCGACAACACCCGCGCGATGGGGGCCGAGATCGTGCTCTACGACCGTCCCGGAGAGGACCGCGACGAGGTGGCGGCACGGGTGATCGAGGAGCGGGGCGGCACGCTGGTGCACGCCTTCGGCGACCCCCGCGTGATCGAGGGACAGGGCAGCGCCGGGATCGAGATCGCAGCGCAGCTCGGCCGCTCGCCCTCGCGCATCGTCGCCTGCTGCGGCGGCGGGGGCCTTGCCGCGGGGCTTGCGCTCGCCTGTGCCGAGGCCGCGATCCACATCGTCGAACCGCGCGGCTGGGACATGGTCGGGCAGGCCATCGCGAGCGGGCAGATCGTCCATGCGCGGGCCGATGCGCCTGCGACGATCTGCGACGCGCTCCAGCCGACCGCGACCAGGCCGGTCAATCTCGCCGTGCTGCAGGGCCGTGCCGAGCCGGGCATCACCGTGACCGACGAGGAGGTTCGCACCGCCCAACGCTGGGCCTTCGCCCATCTTCGCCTCGTGCTCGAACCGGGCGGCGCGGCGGCGCTCGCAGCGGCGCTGGCGGGCAAGGTGCCGCTCGACGAGGACAGCGTCATCATGCTCACCGGCGGCAATGCCGACCCGGATAGCTTCGCCCGGATGCTCGCGGGCCACGACGAGCCGTGAGCCGCGCGCTGGCAAGAGCCAGGGCATGTAGTCACATTGCCGACACGCAGCGGCCATATGGTTCGCCGCTTATCCAACCCGAGGACACACAGCAAAATGGCAGCACAGGCTAAGCGGATCATCGAGGACGCGGTGGTCCGCAAGGACGCGAAGGTGGGGGACAAGCTTCTCGACAAGGCCTTCGCCCTCGCGTTCAAGGGGCTGGTCTATGCCCAGATCTGGGAAGACCCGGTGGTCGACATGGAAGGGCTGGCGATCACCCCCGACACGCGCCTGATGTGCATCGCGAGCGGGAGCTGCAACGCGCTGTCCTATCTCACCGCCGGCCCGGCCCGGGTCACCGCGGTCGATCTCAACCGCGCCCATGTCGCCCTGGGCCAGCTCAAGATCACCGCGATCCGCCACCTGCCCAATTACGAACGTTTCCACCGTTTCTTCGCCCATGCCGATCACCAGGAAAATTCGCAGGTCTATCGCACGATGATCGCCCCGCACCTCGATGCGGAATCGCGCCGCTACTGGGAAAAGCGGGACATTCGCGGGCGGCGGCGGATCAGCTATTTCACCCGCGGGCTCTATCGCAAGGGCCTGCTCGGCAATTTCATCGGGCTCGCGCACCTGTTCGCCAAGCTCTACAAGATCGACCTGTCGAAAGTGCTCGAGGCGCAGACGCTGGAGGAACAGCGCGAAGTGTTCGAACGCGAGCTTGCGCCGGTCTTCGACAAGAAATTCGTGCGCTGGCTCACCAGCCAGCCCGCCTCGCTGTTCGGGCTCGGCATTCCGCCGGCGCAGTTCGAACATCTCGCAGGGGACGAGCGCATGGCCGAGGTCCTGCGGCGGCGGCTGGAAAAGCTCGCCTGCGATTTCGAGATCAAGGACAACTATTTCGCCTGGCAGGCCTTCGCCCGCCAGTATGACCGTTCGGAGGGCGCGCCGCTGCCCCCCTATCTTCAGCGCGCCAACTGGGAGACCATGCGCGAGCGGATCGACCGGATCGATGTCGTCAACGCCAACATGGTCCACTGGATCGGCGCGCGCGAGGAAGCGAGCCTCGACCGTTTCGTCCTGCTCGACGCGCAGGACTGGATGAACAACGCCCAGCTCGACGACCTGTGGAGCCGCATCACCCGCGCCAGCCGACCGGGCGCGCGCGTCCTGTTCCGCACCGCCGCCGAACCGAGCCTGCTGCCCGGCCGGCTCGACGAGGCGATCCTGTCGAAATGGCGCTATCTCGAGGAGGAATCGGCCGATCTCACGCGGCGGGACCGTTCCTCGATCTATGGCGGCGTGCATCTTTACGAGCTCGCCTGATGGTCGAAGCGCAGGGCACCGGCCATGCGGCGCTGATGGACAGCGTCTACAGGGGCCAGCGCCACATCTACGACCTCACCCGCAAGTACTACCTCTTCGGGCGCGACACCCTGATCGAGGGGCTGGGCGCCCGTCCCGGGATGCGGGTGCTCGAAGTGGCCTGCGGAACCGGGCGCAACCTTGCGAAGATCAAGGCGAAATGGCCCGGCGTGCGGCTCTACGGGCTCGATATCTCGCAGGAGATGCTCAAGAACGCGCGCAAGGCGCTCGGCCCCGAGGCGCGGCTCGGACAGGGCGATGCCTGCGCCTTCGCGCCCGCGGACCTGTTCGGCGAGGATATCGCCGGGTTCGAACGGATCGTGCTGTCCTATTCGCTTTCGATGATTCCCGACTGGGAGAGCGCGCTCGACCATGCCGCCTCGCATCTCGCGCCGGGGGGCGAGCTGCACGTGGTCGATTTCGGCGACCTGTCGGGCCTGCCCGGCCCGCTCGAACGCGGCCTGCACGCCTGGCTCGCGAAGTTCCACGTCGAGACCCGCAGCGCCCTGCCCGACGCCGCGCGGCGGATCGCGCGCGAGCGCGGCCTCGCGCACCGCGAAACCCGCGGCAAGCTCGGCTATTTCCAGCTCCACGTCCTTTCCGCCTGATCGGTTGCAATTGACAATCCTCCGGCGCTTTTGCAGGACCGCAACCGGTTGAAGGATCAACGGGGGATCGGAAGATGCAAGCGCAGATGCTCGCGCCAGCGGCGGTGCTGGTCTTGTGGACGCTCGTCGTCCTGTTCTGGATCATCCCGCCGCGTTTCGGTTCGATCGCCAAGGTCCAAGACAAGTCCACCCTGCCCGGAAAGCCGGGCGTGCGCGGGTCCGATCTCGAAGGGGTGATCCCCGACCGGGCGAACTGGCCGGCGCACAACCACACGCACCTGCACGAACAGCCGACCCTGTTCTACGCGATCTCGCTGATCCTCGCCGTCATCGGTCCGGGCGCGCTCGATGTCACGCTCGCGTAGATCTACGTGGGCTTTCGGATCCTCCATTCGCTCTGGCAGATCCTCGTCAACACGATCCCGGTGCGCTTTGCCCTGTTCCTCGCCGCGACCCTGGCGCTGATCGTGCTGGCGGTGCGGGCGGTGATGGCGACCGCCTTCGCCGATCCTGCGGCGCTTTAGGAAGGCAGCCGATGCGCGACCAGATCATCCTTTCGGGCATGGCGATCCTCCAGCCGGCGGTCGCCCTGATGGTGTGGACCATGGTGATGTGGCCGTGGATGTATGCGACCCGCCTGCCCGCCATGCAGAAGGCGAACGTCGATCCCGACAGCCTCGCGCGCGATCCCGACGCCTCGCTCGACCGGCTGCTGCCGCGCGAGGTGCAGTGGAAGGCGCACAACTACAACCACCTGCACGAGGCGCCGACGCTGTTCTACGCGGTCGCGATCGTGCTCGCCTATGTCGGGCATGGCGAAGGGATCAACGTCACGCTCGCCTGGGCTTACGTCGCCTTGCGGGTTGCGCACAGCCTCGTCCAGGCGACGGTGAACCGGGTCGCGATCCGGTTCGCGCTGTTCGCGCTGTCGAGCTTCGTGCTCGCCGCGCAGATCGTGCAGGCAGCGGTGGCGGTGTTCGGCCTCGCGGACCAGGCGGGGGTCTGAACCGGCCGGGTCCCTGCCTCTGCGGGGACTTACGCCTGGCGCTCGATCACTCCGCCGCTTCGACCGCCGCTTCCTCGTTGCGCGCGGCCTCCAGCGTCGCGAGGAAGCGTTCGCCGTCGAGGGCCGCCATGCAGCCCATGCCCGCCGCGGTCACCGCCTGGCGGTAGACGTGGTCGCACACGTCGCCCGCCGCGAAGACGCCGGGGATCGCGGTCTTGGGCGTGCCCGGCTCAACCTCGAGATAGCCGCTTTCGTCCATCGCCAGCTTGCCCCTGAACAATTCGGTCGCGGGCGCGTGGCCGATCGCGACGAAGGCGCCGTCGACCTTGAACGTGGAGCTTTCGCCCGTCACCGTGTCCTCGAGCACGAGGTGATCGAGCGCGCCGTTCTCCCCCGCCTCGAAGCTCTTGACGACCTTGTTCCACAGCACGCTCGTCTTGGGGTGCTTGAAGAAGCGGTCCTGCAGGATCTTCTCCGCGCGAAGCGAGTCGCGGCGGTGGATCAGGGTCACGTCGTCGGAATGGTTGGTGAGATAGAGCGCTTCCTCGACCGCGGTGTTGCCCCCGCCGATCACCGCGACCTTCTTGCCGCGATAGAAGAACCCGTCGCAGGTCGCGCAGGCTGAAACGCCCTTGCCGCCCAGCTCCTGTTCGCCCGGCACGCCGAGCCATTTCGCCTGCGCGCCGGTGCAGATGACCAGCGTGTCGCCGATGTATTCGTCGCCCGAATCGCCGATCGCGCGGAACGGAGGGCCGTTCTCGAGATCGACCGAAACGATCGTGTCCCACATCATGCGCGTGCCGACATGTTCGGCCTGCGCCTTCATTTCCTCCATCAGCCAGGGGCCTTGGATGACCTCGCGAAAGCCGGGATAATTCTCGACATCGGTGGTGATGGTGAGCTGGCCGCCGGGCTGGAGGCCCTGCACCACGATCGGCTCCAGCATGGCGCGCGCGGCATAGATCGCCGCCGAATAACCGGCCGGGCCGGAACCGATGATGAGCATCTTGGTGCGGTGGGTAGCCATTGGTCGTCTCTTTCGATCTGGAACGGGCCGCATATGGGAGCAGCGGGTGCTTTTGTCACGCCAGCAGGCGTTCGCGCAGCAGCGCCTTCTTGTCGTCGTCCACGCCGAGCGTGCGCGAAAGGTAGGTGTCGAGCGAGCCCGAGATGCGCTCGACCTCGCGGAAATAGGTCTCGATATATTCGGGCAGCACGCCCATCAGGTTCGCCAGCGCTTCGGGCGCGATGTCGGCATAGTGCTTTTCCATGCGCGGCAGGGACTGGCGTTCGAGCACGGCGCGGGTCGGCGCGTCGTTGGTCCGCAGGTATTCGCCCACCACGTCATCGCGGTGCGCGCCCAGGACGTGGAGCAGCAGGCTCGCGGCGATCCCGGTGCGGTCCTTCCCCGCGAAGCAGTGCACCAGGCTCGCCCCGTCGCGGGTCGCGAGCGCATCGAAATAGCGCGAGAAGATGTCGATCATGGCCGGGTTGACCGGCATCCGCGTGTAGACCGCCAGCATCCGTTCGCGCGCGATCTCGGCGGTCATGGCGATCGCCCCGCCGCCGCCTTCGTGGGGCGGGGAATTGCTGGTTTCCCCGTCATAGGCGATCACGTGTGCATCGAACCGGGCATGGCGGCGGCAGGGAAAGCGGGTCCGCTCCGATGCGCCGCGCAGGTCGATCACGGTGCGGATGCCGAGCCGCTGGATGGTCTCGAGATCGCTGTCGGAAGCCTCGAGATGCTGGCCCGAACGGAACAGGACGCCGCGTTTCACCCGCGCGCCTTCGGCGACCGCGTAGCCGCCATAATCGCGCAGGTTGTGGATGCCCTCCGTCGGCAGGAAGGGATCGGCGGGCGGGTCTTGCGGGAGATCGCGAATCATTGCCTCCGCACGGTGGCAGGCGCGCGCGGGCGCGGCAAGCGGGCCAGCGCGCGCGCCGGGCCAGAATGCACAGACGGCGCGGGCGAGGACGACGGGGTTAGGTGTTCCTCCCGAGGCGCAGGCCAAGCCTCGCTTGAACGCGGCGCCGCTACGGGAGCGTTCTCGCCCGCGCGGATTTCCTGCTTCGATGAAGGCTCGACCTTGGCCCATATCCTCATCGCCGACGACGACGACCTGATCGCCGAGATCGTCGGCGAAGCGCTCGCCGCGGCGGGCCATCCGAGCCGGCACGTGCCGAGCGCCGAAGCGGCATGGGAAAGCGTCCATGCCAGCCGCCCCGACCTGCTTCTGCTCGACCGCGATATGCCGGGGATGCCGGGCCTCGCCCTGCTCGCGCGGCTGCGGGCCTCCGCCCTCCTGTTCGACCTGCCGGTCGTGATCCTCACCGCGATGCGCGGCGCGGGGGACGAGGGCGAGGCGCTGCGTGCGGGCGCTCAGGATTTCATCCGCAAGCCGTTCGACCCCGCGGCGCTCGTGAGGCGGATCGAAGCCGTGCTCGAGGCGGGCGTCAAACCATGGGCGACGGCGTGCGGGGAAGACCGCTGCGGGGCCTCGTCCGACCGGCAGCGCCACCTTTCCGAACCGCGCCGCGCCTGAGCGCAAGCCCGGTCGGCCGACCGGATCAATTGGCCGCGAGATCGCCGCAGAACCGCGCCGTCCAGGCTGCGACATTGTCCTCGCGGACGGTCCCGATCATCGCTTCGTAACGCGCCCTGCGTTCTTCGCGCGGCATGTCGAGCGCCCGCGCGATCGCGTGCGCCAGCGCGTCGGGGCTGTGCGGATTGACGAGCACCGCGCCCTTCGCCTCGCCATCCTCGTCCTGGCAGCCGAGCTGCAACGCGGCCCCGGCAAATTCCGACAGGATGAGCACGCCGGGATCCTCCGGGTCCTGCGCCGCGACATATTCCTTGGCGACGAGGTTCATCCCGTCACGCAAGGGGGTGACAAGCCCGATCTTGGCGGCGCGGAAGAAGCCGTAGAGTTCGGCGTGGCTGTAGCCGCGGTTGACGTAGCGGATCGGCACGATGTCGACCTCGCTTCTGGCGCCGTTGATCTGCCCGGTCTTCTGTTCGAGCACTTCGCGGATCTGCTGGTAGCTCTTCACGTCCTCCCGGCTGGGCGGGGCGATCTGGATGAAGACGAGGTCGCGCGTGCGGTCCGGGTGCTGGTCGAAGAAGCGGCCGATCCCGTCGATGCGTTCGGGCAGGCCCTTCGAATAGTCGAGCCGGTCGACCCCGATCATGCCGGTGCGGTGGCGGGTCGAGGAGAGGAATCGCTGTTCGGCCTGGCGCGCTTCGCCGGTTTCGCCCTGGGCCTGGAAATGGTCCCAGTCGATCCCGATGGGATAGGCCCGCACGATCACCTCCCGCCCCTCGCAGCGCAGCCTGCCGGTCTCCTTGTCGAACGTCGCGCCGAGCTCGGTCTCGCAGTAATGGACGAAGCTCGACAGCCATTCGCGGGTCTGGAAGCCGATCAGGTCATAGGCCAGCATCGTGCGCACCAGCCGCTCGTGATAGGGCAGCGAGGTGAGCAGGCGCGTCGGCGGCCAGGGCGTGTGGAGGAAGAATCCGATCCGGTTGCGCGCCCCGCGCTGGCGCAGCCGGTCGCCGAGCGGGATCAGGTGGTAGTCGTGCACCCAGACGAGGTCGTCGGAATCGACCAGCGGCATGACGCTGTCGGCGAACCGCTCGTTCACCCGCTCGTACCCCTCGCCAGTGCGCTGTTCGAACCGCGCGAGGTCGATCCGGTAATGGAACAGCGGCCACAGCGTCTCGTTGGCGTAGCCGTTGTAGTATTCGCCGAGTTCGCGCGTGGTGAGGTCGATCGTCGCGGTGGTCACCCCGCCCTCGCGGTGGAGGTGGACATTGTCGCCCGGTTCGTCGTCGACCTCGCCCGACCAGCCGAACCATACCCCGCCCCGGTTATCGAGCGCGGAGTTGAGCGCGCCCGCAAGTCCGCCCTGCGCGCCCGCGACCCCGCGCGCCTTGGGCACCGCCACCCGGTTCGATATGACGACCAGTCTCTGGTCTTGCGCGCTCACCTCACCTCGCTCCAGGGTTTCGACAGAAGCCCCGCACAATTGATCACTCCTACCAGCGAGTAGGTCTGCGGGAAGTTCCCCCACAATTCATGGGTATCATAGTCGATATCCTCGCTCAGCAGGCCCGATTCGGTCATGTGGCTGAGCATGGTGCAGAACAGGGTGCGCGCCTCCTCGCGGCGGCCGGCGACCTCGAGCGCCTCGATCAGCCAGAAAGTGCAGACGTTGAAGGCGGTCTCGGGCGCACCGAAATCGTCCTCGGCATCGTAGCGCAGCATATGGTCGCCGCGTCGCAGGTGCTTCTCGATCGCCGCGAAGGTCAGCTTGAACCGTTCGTTGTCGGGCGAAAGGAAGCGCAGTTCGAGCATTTGCAGCAGGCTCGCGTCGAGATAGTCGCTTTCGAAACTGGCGCCGTAATGGCTCATCCCGAACTGGCTCTCGCCGTTCTCCTTCCACGCCTTTTCCTCGATCACGGCGCGGATGCTCTCGGCCCGCTCGCGCCACAGCGCCGCGCGGTCGTCCTTGCCGAGACGCACCGCGACATTGGCGAGCCGGTCGCAGGCCGCCCAGCACATGACGGCGGAATAGGTGTGGACCTCGGTCCGGGTGCGGAATTCCCACAGGCCCGCATCGGGCTGGTCGTGCATCGCCCAGGCCATCTTGCCGACCTGTTCGAGGTTCTCGAAATCGTGTTCGGTCGCCGGGCGCAGCAGGCGATGGTCGAAAAATCCCTGCGCGATCGGCAGGACGATCTGGCCGTAGCAGTCGTGCTGGACCTGCGTGTAGGCGGCGTTCCCGCGCCTGACCGGACCCATCCCGCGATAGCCCGCGAGATGTTCCGCCGTGCCTTCCTCGAGCGCGCTTTCACCCATCACCGAATAGAGCGGCTGGATCTGCCCCCCGCGCGATGCATCGACGATGTTGCGCAGGTAGCGCAGGTATTTCTCCATCACGTCGAGCGCGCCGAGCCGGTTCAGCGCCTGCACGGTGTAGTAGGAATCGCGGATCCAGCAGTAGCGGTAATCCCAGTTGCGTTCCGAATGCGGCGCCTCGGGGATCGAGGTGGTGAGCGCGGCGACGATCGCGCCGGTTTCCTCGTGCTGGCAGAGCTTCAGCGTGATCGCGCAGCGGATCACCTCTTCCTGCCATTCGAGCGGGATCGCGAGCATCCGGGTCCAGCGCTGCCAGTAGCGGCGGCTGCGCTGCTCCATCGCGCGCACGTCCTCGCGCAGGTTCCCGCCGAAGGGTTCGTCCGGCCCGAGGAAGAAATGCGTGTCCTCCTCGATCCGGAAGGTGCGGCCTTCGAGGATGTAGCCGACCGGCGCATCGGTCGACAGGCGCAGCGCCTGGTCGCCGACGAGGTAGCGGATGTGGTTGGTCCCGTTGGTCGTCTCGGCCGGCTTCGCGCCGTAGTCGCGCATCGGCTTCAGCACCACGCGCAAGCGCGGATTGCCCCGGATCGGCCGGACGATGCGGACCCAGGCTACGGGGCGGTACATCCGGCCCGAACGTTCGTAGCGCGGGCAGAAGTCGAGCACCTCGATCGCGTCGCCGGTGCTCGATTCGAGCGTGGTGACGAGGTGCGGCGTGTTGCGGATGTATTCCTGCCGGGACGAGCATTGCCCCTCCAGCTCGAAGCGCCAGATGCCCTCGTTGCGCTCCTTCCCGTCGAGCAGGGCGCAGAACACCGGATCGCCGTCGACCCGCGGCACGCAGCCCCAGACGAGCGCGCCGGTCTCGTCGATCAGGCCCGAGACCTGGCAATTGCCGATCGGCCAGAGCTGGAGGTTGGGCTCGTGCATGGTCACAGCCCCAGCCAGGCGTGAACGTCGGCGACGCCTTGTAGGCGATAGGTCGCCGCCGAAGGTTCACGGTCGCCGACGATGATGCCCGCGCCGCCCATCGCCTCGCAGGCCTCGAACCCGGCTTCGTCGGTGAGATCGTCGCCGATGAAGTAGGGTCGCGCGCCCGCGAAGGGATGGGCTTCCATGAAGGCCCGGACCGCGCCTGCCTTGCTGGTGCCGCGCGCGACGAGTTCGACCACGTTGTTGCCCCCCTGAACCTGCCAGCCGTGCTCGCGGGCGAGCTCCCCCGCGAATTGCCTTGCCGCTTCGCCGCGTTCGGGCGCGGCGCGGAAATGGAGCGCGCCGCCATGCGGCTTGGCCTCGTAGGCGAGGCCTTCGCGCGCGGCGTAATCCTCGAGCGCGCGCGCGATCGCGTCGGGCAGGCCGGCCGGGCCATCGCCCAGCGCGTCACCGCAAGCGGTGCGGATGTCGCTGCCGTGCGACCCGGCGGCGGCGATCTCGATCGCGCCGATATGCCGTTCGATATCGGCGATCGCGCGCCCGCTGATCACCGCGAGCCGCCCTTCGAGCCGCCCGGCCAGCGCGGCCAGCGCGCCGGCGAGCCCGGCCCGCGGCGCGATGCGGTCGGGACCGGCGGCGAGGTCCACCAGCGTGCCGTCGAAATCGAGGAACAGCGCGGTCGGACCTTCGTCCAGCAGGTCGGCGAGCCGGGGCGGGGTGCGCTGTGCGAGACCGGATTGCATGGACCGCGTCCTTAAACCCCTCACCCGCACGGTCAACCGAAGCCCGCGCGCCTAGGCGCTCTCGCGCATTTTCCCGGTCTCGCGGGGGGCGGCCTGCGCGGCGAGCAGCCCGCGCGCGATCACCTGGGCCTGGATCTCGGCCGCGCCTTCGAAGATGTTGAGGATGCGGGCGTCGCACAGCACCCGGCTGACCGGGTATTCAAGAGCGTAGCCATTGCCGCCATGGACCTGCACCGCATTGTCGGCAGCGCTCCACGCCGTGCGCGCGGCGAGGAGCTTCGCCATCCCCGCCTCGATGTCGCAGCGCGCGCCGCGATCCTTCGCCCGGGCGGCGAAATAGGTCAGTTCGCGGGCCATCACCGTTTCGGCCGCCATCAGCGCGAGCTTGTCGGCAACGCGCGGGAAGGCGGTGAGGGGCTCGCCGAACTGCCTGCGGCCCATGGCATAGTCGAGCGCGAGGTCGAAGGCGTTCCACGCCACGCCCACCGCGCGCGCGGCGGTCTGGATGCGCGCGCCCTCGAAGGTCCGCATGAGCTGCTTGAAGCCCTGCCCTTCGGCATTGCCGAGCAGTCCGTCCGCCGCGATCTCGAACCCGTCGAAGCCGAGCGCGTATTCCTTCATGCCGCGATAGCCGAGAACCTCGATCTCGCTCCCGTCGATGCCGGGGTCGGGGAAGGGTTCCGCCTCGCTCCCGCGGGTCTTGGCGGCGAGGAACATCGACAGGCCCCTGTAGCCCGGCGCATCGGGATCGGTGCGGGCGATCAGCGTCATCAGGTCCGCGCGCCCGGCGTGGGTGATCCAGGTCTTCGCTCCGTCCACCCGCCAGCTGCCGTCCGCCTGCCGCCGCGCGCGGGTGCGCACGCTGGCAAGGTCGGAACCGGTGTCGGGTTCGGTGAACACCGCGGTCGGCAGGACCGAGCCATCGGCGATCCGCGGCAGCCAGCGGGCCTTCTGTTCCCCGGTCCCGTTCTCGCCGATCAGTTCGCCCGCGATTTCCGAACGCGTGCCGAGCGACCCGGCGCAGATCCAGCCGCGCGAAAGTTCCTCCGAAACCACCGACATCGCCAGCTTGCCGAGGCCAAGCCCGCCATGTTCCTCCGCGATGCACACGCCGAACACGCCGAGCTCGGCCATCTCGGCGATCACCTCGGCCGGGATCAGCGCGTCGGCGAGGTGCCAGCGGTGCGCGTGCGGCGTTATGCGGTCGGCGGTGAAGGCGCGGAACTGCGCGCGCACGAGGTCGAGCGTCTCGTCCCCCAGCCTCTCGTCGGGACGTGCCCCATCGGCCAGCAGCGCGGCCAGCACGGCGCGGGTTTCGGGCGTGTTGCCGTGTTCGAGGAAGCGCCGAACCGCCGGGTCCTCCGCCAGCGCCGCCGCCTCGCGCACCGTGCCGAGCGAGACCGGCCGCACGATCTCGCCCGCGCTCATCGGCACGCCCGAGACGAGCTGGGCAAGGTATTCGCCGAAGCCGATCCTCAGCGTCAGCTCTTCCGCCGCGCCGAAATCCCCGTTCGCCCGCGCCCGCCCGGCCCAGTCCGCCGTCGCCTCTAGCGCGGCGAGCGTCGCGGCGATCCAGGCGAAACCGTGGACGGCGTGCTGCTCGCGCGTGACGAGCGCCGCATCGACGGTGCCCGCCGGCGCGACGCGTTCAAGCACGCGCAAACGCACCGTCCCGCAATAGTCCCTCGCCGCCGCGGCGGCCTGTTTCGCATTCTCGATCCACTCGCTCATGCCGGGTGGCTAGCAGAGCGGAACCGCGCTTGGCATTCCCTTTTTCGCCGAGGTCCTGTGCAAACGGGCAGACGCCACCGGCTGCAAGTCCGCCACGGCGCCCGCGCCGGGTGCGAAGGAGCCTCAGCCGGTCGTAACGCTGCGCGGCTGCTCCCAGGGCAGGTGCCGGTTTTCGAGGACCACGAGATTTTCGGGCCGGATGATCTCCGCGCTGGTCTGATAGCCCAGCAGCTTGTCCGCCGGCATGTCCTGGTTGTTGATCATCACCCGCGTCTCGTCCGAGGTGAAGTCCGAAAGCCCGCGGGCGAGTTCGGTGCCGTCCTTGTCGTAGATGTGGAGCACGTCGCCGCGGCTGAAATCACCCTCCATGCCCGTGACGTCCACACGCCGGATCGGCTCGCCCTTGCCGATCCGCGCCGCCGCCTCGTCGGTGATGACCAATAGGCCCGCGCGCTGCAGCCGGTCGGCAAGCCAGGTCTCCCACAGCGAGTCGGGCCTGGAATTGGCGATGCACACGGTGCAGCGACGCTCGCCATGCATGACCGAGGTGATCGGGTAATCCGCCTCGCCATTGGCGATGTAGGTCGTGCAGCCTGCGTTCTGGGCCATGTTGGCGGCCTGCAGCTTGGTCAGCATCCCGCCCGAGCCGAGCGAGGAAATGCCCGAGGCGGCTTCGAGATACTGGTTCACGTCGGTCAGTCTTTCGACCAGTTCGGCGCCCTCCTGCGAGGGGTCGCGATCATAGAGCCCGTCGACGCTGGTGAGCATGATGAAGTGATCGGCTTCGACCATCTGGGCGATCTTGGCGGCCAGCCGGTCATTGTCGCCGACGCGGATTTCCTCGGTCGTGATCGTGTCGTTCTCGTTCACGATCGGCATGATCCGCGCCTTCAGGAGGCGGTTCACCGTGTTGCGGGTGTTGAGGAAGCGGCGGTGATCCTCGAAATCGCCGAGCGTCAGCAGGATCTGCGCGATCTCGAGCCCGTATTCGTGGCCGACTTGCTTGTAGGCGTTGAGCAGCAGCGGCATCCCGCAGGCGGCGGCGGCCTGCTTGTCGCAGACGCCCGCCTGTTCGCGGGTCATCCCGACCGTGTTCAGCCCCAGCGCCACTGCGCCCGAGGAGGTGAGGATCACGTCGTACCCTTCGTCCCGCAGGCGGGCGATGTCCTCAAGCAGGCGCTGCATGAAACCGAAGCGCGGCGTCAGCCGGTCCTCGTTCGCGAGCAGGCTCGATCCGACCTTGACGACAACTCTTTTTCTACCCGACACGAATGCCCTCATTTCTGCTTGAAAATCTTCTGCGCCCATCTAGTTACAAATTGTGCAGCGCACAACCGGGCCGGGAAAACAATTTTTGCAATGGCGTGTTCGATCGGCACACCCAGCATGATAAATTTTTGCTCTGATAATGCGGCTCTTTTCGTGAAGAAAAATAAATTTTTGGCAGGAACAGATAGGAGTAGATAAGGCGCGTGAATATTTTACTTGTCGGATGCGGAAAGATGGGTGGCGCCCTGCTCGAAAACTGGATGCGCGGGGACGAAGCCTTCGCCATCGTCGACCCGCAGCTCGATCGCGCGCCGCAGGGGGTTTCGCTCCATTCCCGGCGCGAGGAGGTCGCGGACAGGCGCTTCGACGTGATCGTCGCGGCGATCAAGCCGCAGATGATCGACCAGGTCATGCCCGACTATTCGTCGATGTTCACGGACGACGGCTACCTCCTTTCGATCGCCGCGGGCTGTTCGATCGCCCGGCTGCAACAGGTCTCCGGCAGCAGGCCGGTGATCCGCGTCATGCCCAACCTTCCCGCCGCGATCGGCGCCGGGGTGAGCGCGCTGTGCGCGAGCGCGGATGCGAGCGAGGCGCAGATCGGCCATGCCCGCGCGATGATGGAGCGCACCGGCACCGTCATCACGGTGGAGGACGAGGACGCGATCGACCGTTTCACCGCGGTTGCAGGGTCGGGGCCGGGCTATGTCTTCGAACTCGCCCGCGCCTATACCGAAGCGGCGATTGCCCTGGGCTTCGACGAGGCGCAGGCGCGGGCCATGGTGATCGGCACGCTGCAGGGCACGATCGCGATGGCCGCGCAAAGCGGCGAGGAGCTCGAAACGCTGCGCGATTCGGTGACCAGCAAGGGCGGCACGACGGCCGCCGGGCTCGCCGCGCTCAACGGCAAGGGCGAACTCTCGGCCCTCCTTTCCGCAACGCTCGAAGCGGCCTATGATCGCGCGGTCGAACTGCGCTGAAACCGGGCCCTTCATCCGAACTGAACAGACAGGAACACATCACATGACCGGCCAGGATCTCGATCCCCGCATCCACATCACCCAGCTCGGCAACGCGGCGCAAGGCACCTCGCGGCAATTGCGCGCCGCCTCGACCGAGGCGAAGAACACGGCCCTGCGCGAAGCGGCGGGCGCGCTGCGCGAGGCGACGGCCGACCTGATCGAGGCGAACGCCAGGGACGTCGAAAGCGTCCGGGGCAAGAAGCCCGAAAGCTTCATCGACCGCCTGATGCTCGACGAAGGCCGCATCGCCGGGATGGCAAAGGCGCTGGAAGAGATCGCCGCGCTGCCCGATCCGGTCGGCCGTGTCCTCGCCACGTTCGAGCGTCCCAACGGCCTTCATATCGAACGGATCGCGGTGCCCATCGGCGTCATCGGGATGATCTACGAATCGCGCCCGAATGTCGGCGCGGACGCAAGCGCGCTGTGCCTCAAGTCGGGCAATGCGGTGATCCTGCGCGGCGGCTCGGAAAGCCGTCATTCGACGCGGAAGATCGTCGCCTGCATGCAGGCCGGGCTCGACGCCGCGGGGCTGCCGGTCGAAGCGGTGCAGACCGTCCAGACCACCTCGCGCGAGGCGGTCGCGGAGCTCCTCAGGGCCGTTGGCCTCGTCGATCTCGTGATCCCGCGCGGCGGGCGCGGGCTCGTCGAACTGGTGCGCGATCAGGCCAAGGTGCCAACGCTGCTCCATCTCGACGGCAATTGCCACAGCTACATCCACGCCGCCGCCGATCTCGACAAGGCGGTGGCGGTGACGCGCAACGCCAAGCTGCGCCGCACCGGCATCTGCGGCGCGACCGAGAGCGTCGTCGTCGACGAGGCGGTGGCGGACAAGGCGATTCCGGCGCTGCTCGATGCCATGCCGGAGTGCGAATTCCGCGGGGATGCGGCCGCCGTTGCGATCGATCCCCGGGTAAAGCCTGCGAGCGAGGAGGATTTCGACACCGAATTCCTCGACGCGATTGCCTCGATCAAGATCGTCTCCGGCCTCGAGGAAGGGATCGAATGGGTCGCCTCGCACACCTCCGGCCACACCGACGCGATCCTGACCGAGGACGAAGGCGCCGCGCGGGCCTTCCTCACCGCGATCGACAGCGCGGTCGTGATGCACAACGCTTCGACCCAGTTTTCCGACGGGGGCGAATTCGGCATGGGCGCGGAAATCGGGATCGCGACAGGCAAGATGCACGCGCGCGGGCCGGTCGGGCTCGAACAATTGTGCAGCTTCAAGTATGTCGTGCGCGGGAACGGCCAGACCCGGCCCTAATCCGCCCGCCCGAAGGCTTCGAACACCGCCGCAAGCCCCTTCGTCGTCCCGTCGCGGCGCAGGCTTTCGAGCGCTTCGTCGATGTCGATGTCGAATTCGGCGACCTCGCCGCGCTCCCCGCCGAACTGCTCGGTCCGGTGCCCGCCGAGCAGCCGGGTAAGCCGGATCGCGCCGGCATTCTCGGGCAGGATGCTGACGGACAGCGTTTCGAGCCCCTCGCGCCGGCAATCGTGCAGCAATGTCGCGGTCAGCAGCCGCGCGAGGCCGAGACCGTGATAGTCGTCGATCACCGCGACCGAAAACTCGGCCCGGTCGGGACGTGTCGCATCGCGGAAGGCGTGGACGACACCGAGCGCGGGCCGTTCGGCAAGGTCGATGCGGATCGCGCCCCAGGCGATGTGGTCGTGCCCGTCGACGTCGAGCAGCTTGTCGATCACCCCCTGCGGCGGCTCGCGCATCCCGGAGAAGAACCGCAGGTAGCGCGAATGGGGCGACAGCCGGGCGATCCCCGCGCGCAGCAGCGCCTCGTCGTCGCGGCGCAGGGTGCGGATGCAGATCGGCGTCCCGTCGTTGAGCTGCGTGTCGATGATCATGCGAAAACCTGCCTCGCGCTTTCGGCGGCAAGGATGCCGCGCCCCGCCCGCGCATTCAAGCGTGTCCGCAGGCGATTGCCGGCAGCCGCCGGTCGGGCGGACCGCCGATCGCACGATCACAGCAGCCATTCGATCGGCAGCTTGCCCGCCGCCCACAGCCCGGCGCGCAGCGCCAGCGGACTGCCCGGATCGGCATGGTGCACTGCGCCCGTCGCCAGGTCCTCCCAGCGCATCCGCCCCTTCGCATCGAGCGCCACCCGATAGGCGAGCCGGGCGAGGTCATCCTCCATCAGCCGCGACAGCTCGTGCGCGATCGCCTCGCTTTCGATCACCAGCCCGCTTTCGGTGTTGAGCCAGACCGAGCGCGGGTCGAAATTGAACGAGCCGACGAACACGGTCCGGCCGTCGGCGGCGAAGGTCTTGGCGTGGAGGCTCGACCCGCGCGAGCCCAGCGCGCCCGCATCCGACCGCCGCGCCATGGGCGAAGCCTCGCGCTTCAATTCGAACAGTTCGATCCCGGCTTCGAGCAGCCGGCGGCGATACTTGCGATAGCCCGCGTGGACGAGCGCGACGTCGTTCGCGGCGAGCGAATTGGTCAGCACCCGCAGCCGCACGCCGCGCCCCGCCAGCCGCACGAATTCCGCCATCCCGCGCTCGCCCGGCACGAAATAGGGCGAGACGAGGTCGAGGCTGTGTTCGACGCCCGTCAGGATCGCCGCGAGATCATCGACCATGAGGTGCCCGGCGAGCACGCTGCCGAGCGTCTTGTCGGGCGCATCGCGAACCAGCCGGGCCGCGACCGGTTCCAGGTCGAATTCGCCCGCCGCCAGCGAGCGGGCCTCCCCATGCTCCGCCAGCTCGCGCGCATAGCGGCGGTGTTCGGCGCTGTCCGTGAGTTCGGCGAGCGCACGGTCCAGGGCGCCGGACGGCGCGGGCGCCTGCCGGATCACCCGGTCGACCCGGTAGGCCGAGCGCGAAGCCCAGAACTCGGCGAAATGCCGGGCGATGTCCGCCACCACCGCGCCGCCCGCGATCACGTCGAGATCGACGAAGGCGGGCTCGTCCCCCGTGTCGAAATATTCGTCGCCCACGTTGCGCCCGCCGGTGATCGCGAGCGCGCCGTCGACGGTCAGCGACTTGCCGTGCATCCGGCGGTTGAGGCGAACGAAGTCGAACAGGTAGTTGAGCAGGCGCGGGCGGCGCAGGCCGAAGGGATTGTAGAGCCGGACCGAGATGTTCTCGTGCCGGTTCAACTCGGCAAGGATCGCATCCAGACCGGAAATGCCCAAGTCGTCGAGCAGGAGCCGCACCGCCACCCCGCGATCCGCTGCCGCGCGCAGCCGGTCGAGCATCAGCACGCCGGTGAGGTCGCGGTGCCAGATGTAGCATTCGACATCGATCGATCGCTCCGCCCGGTCGATGAGGGCGAGCCGGGCGGCGAAAGCGGCCTTGCCCTCGCGCAGCGGCTGCACCGCGCTTGCGCGGTCGGGACCGAGCGCGAGCGCCGCCACCATCCGTGCGAGCGCCGTGTCGCCCCCGTCGAGGCGCGGCGGTTCGGGCGGCTGCGCGGGCTTGCGGGGCAGGCGATAGAGGCGGGCGATCAGGGCGAGCGCAAGGGCGATCGCCGCGCCCAGGATCGCCAGCCATTTCAGCACGCCTGCGTCTCCCTTGCCGTCCCGGAAGGTGCCCCCTAGCCCCCGCGGCACGCCATGGCCAGCGATGCAGGCCCGCGCGTGCTGTGCTAGGGGCGCTGCGACGAGGAGCGTTACGGGAGCTTTACGAGGGCCCATGGCTGACCGGGAAACCACACGCGTGAAGGTGGCAAGCTACAATATCCGCAAGGGCATCGGGCTCGACCGGCGGCGCGATCCGCTGCGAATCCTGCGCGTGCTGGGCGAAATCGATGCCGATATCGTCGCGCTGCAGGAAGCCGACCGGCGCTTCGGCACGCGCGAAAGCGTGCTGCCGCAGGTCCTGATCGAGAACCACAGCGATTACGAGGCGGTGCCGCTCGACGTGCAGGTCGATTCGATGGGCTGGCACGGCAATGCGCTGCTCGTGCGGCGAGGGATCACGGTCGAACATCACGACATCATCCACATCCCCTGCCTCGAACCGCGCGGCGTGGTGACGGCGACGCTTGGCGTGGCCGGGCGCAGCCTTGCGGTGTTCGGGATGCATCTCGACCTGTCCGGCCTGTGGCGCACCCGGCAGGCGCGGGTCATCGCCGATCTTGCGGCAGCGGCGAGCGAGCGGGGCGCGACCGTGCTGATGGGCGACCTCAACGAATGGCGCGCCCGGGCGGGCACGTTCCGCGAATTCGAGCGGCATTTCAGCATCCTCGACCCGGGGCCGAGCTTTCACGCCGCACGCCCGGTCGGGCGGCTCGACCGGATCATGCATTGCGCCCGGCTCACCCTTGAGGATTGCGGCGTGCATCGCGGCGCCCTCGCCTCGCGCGCCTCGGATCACCTTCCGGTCTGGGCAGAATTCACCCTCGGCTAGATCTTCGCGAGAGCCTGGTCGAGATCGGCGATGATGTCGTCCACGTGCTCGATCCCGACCGAGATCCGCACCACGTCCGGACCTGCGCCCGCCGCCACCAGTTCGGCTTCGCCCAGCTGGCTGTGCGTGGTCGAGGCCGGGTGGATGATGAGCGAGCGCGTGTCGCCGATATTGGCGAGATGGCTGAACATCCCGACATTCGAGACAAGCTTGACCCCCGCCTCGTAGCCGCCCTTCACGCCGAAGGTGAAGACCGCCCCGCCCTTCCCGCCGAGATACCTGTCGGCGAGCGGCTTGTACGGGTTGCCGTCGAGCCCGGCGTAAGAGACCCATTCGATCCTGTCGTGCGCGCTCAGCCACCGGGCCACTGCCAGCGCGTTGTCGCAATGCCGTTCCATGCGCAGCGCAAGCGTTTCCATGCCGGTCAGCGCGAGCCAGGCGTTCTGGGGCGCGAGGGCCGGCCCGAGATCGCGCAGGCCGAGCACGCGGCAGGCGGTGATGAAGGCGATGGGACCGATCGGTTCCAGCGCATCGACCAGCACTGCGCCGTGATAGGAGCCGTTGGGCTCGGTCAGGCTGGGGAACTTCGCCCCCTGCGCGCGCCAGTCGAAATTCCCCGAATCGACGATCACCCCGCCCACCGCATTGCCGTGACCGTTCAGGAACTTGGTCGTCGAATGCGTGACGATGTCCGCGCCGTGTTCGAAGGGGCGGCACAGGATCGGGGTCGCCATGGTGTTGTCGACGATCAGCGGCACCCCGCCTTCATGCGCCACGTCCGCAATGGCGCGGATGTCGGTCACGACGCCGCCCGGATTGGCGAGGCTTTCCACGAAGACGCAGCGCGTCTTCGCGTCCATCGCCGCGCGCACGTTCTCAGGGTCGTCGGCATCGACGAAGCGCGTTTCCCAGCCGAACTTGCGGAACGCCTCGCCCATCTGGTTGAGCGAGCCGCCATAGAGCTTCTTCGCCGCGACGATGTTGCAGCCCGGCTCCATCAGCGTGTGGAACGCGACGAGCTGCGCCGCGTGGCCGCTGGCGAGGCCGAGCGCGCCGACGCCGCCTTCCATCGCCGCGATCTTCTTTTCCACCGCATCATTGGTCGGGTTCATGATGCGCGAATAGATGTTGCCGAACTGCCTGAGAGCGAACAGGTCGGCGGCGTGCCCGGCATCGTCGAAGACGTAGCTCGCGGTCTGGTAGATCGGCGTGATCCGCGCGTTCGTGGCGGGATCGGGCGCGCAGCCGCCATGCACGGCGAGCGATTCGAGCTTCAGGTCGGTCATGGATCGGTCCTTCAATCGGCGACAGGGGCGCGCGGCTTCAACCACAAGCGGCACGGCCGCGCAAACGAAAGGAGGGAGCCGGTCGCCCGGCCCCCTCCCCGATCCCTGGCAGCGATGCCGCTGCTAGAAGCTCGCGCCGATCGCGACGCCGTAACGCCGCGGATCGAGCGTGAAGATGTTGGTGAACAGCCCCGAGGACGCATCGGTCACGTAAAGGCCGGTGGTCGAATTGCTGTCGAAGATGTTCTGGATGAACCCGCGCACGAACCAGCCGTCGACCGAGTTGAGCTGGACCTGAGCGTTCGCCTGGACGAAGGGCGCGATGCGGTTGACCCGGCCGTTGAAGACATTGCCGAACTGCTCGCCCGTCAGCGCCACGTCGAAACGCGGCACGAGGCTCAGCGAATCGTTCATGTCGAGCGTGTACTGCACCCCGGCCGAAGCCTTGATCGTCGGCGCCTGCGGCAGCTTGTTGCCGCGCAGGTTGACCTCGACGCCGGGGCTCAGCACCTCGACCCCGCCGAACAGGTCCCCCGCGGGCGAGGCGGCATAGCCCTGCAGCACCTCGCAGATGCTGAACGCGCCAGAGGAGGCGATCCCGCCATCCGCCGGAAACTCGGTCGTGCCCTGCAGCGGCGCGGTGGAGGGCGCGGCGAGGCCCGCGACATTGCCCGCGTTGAGTTCGGAATTGACGAAGTTGACGAAGCTGTCCGGCCCGCCCTGCTGCGCGCCCGTGACCGCGCACAGCGACCCGTTGGTGATGTCCTTGACGATCACCGCATTGTCGTCCCCGCCGCCCGGATCGCGCGGGTTGGAGAAGAACTGGTCGCCCGCGACCTCGGCGTTGAGGTAGCTGAAATTCATGTTGATCAGCCAATCGGGCGAAGGCCGGATGACGCCTTCCAGTTCGACGCCCCAGATATCGGCATCAATCGTGTCGTTGACGGATGTGCGCGCGATGATGCGGCTCAGTTGCAGGTCCTTGTACTTGTAGTAGAACGCCGTCGCGTTGAGTTGCAGCGCCCCGTTCGCGAAGGTGTTCTTCGTCCCGATTTCGAAGGCGTCGATCGTTTCGGGACCGAAGCTTTCGGGCACGTTGAAGATCGGCTGCAGCGGCGGGTTGATCCCGCCCGACTTGTAGCCGCGCGAATAGGACGCATAGACGAGGTTGTCGGGCGTGATCTGGAAATCGAGCACCGCGCGGCCGGTGATCTCGTTGAAGGCGACCGACCGTTCCTGCGATACCTGGTTGCCCGGCAGGCCCGGATCGGCGTCGAACAGCCCGACGAAGGGCGAGGTGAACGGATCGCCGTCGTTCGAATAGGGATTGAGGAAGCTCGCCAGGGTCGAACGCGCGGTGATCGACTTGGAATCGTCGTTGTAGCGCAGGCCGCCGGTGAATTTCAGACGGTCGGTGATGTCGAAATAGACCTCGCCGAAAATGCCCCAGCTTTCCAGCCGATAGTCCTGCGTGTTGTTGCGGAAGAACGAGGTCGCGAGATAGGATGGCGGAAGCCCGGCGCCGAGCGCGTTGAACGAACCGAGCAGGCCGGCGATGTAATCGATCGCGAAGGCGTTCACGAAATAGCTGTTCTCGCTCGTTTCGAGATCGGCATAGATCCCGCCGAGGAGGAAGTTGAACGGCCCGTCGAAATCGGAAGACATGATCGCCTCGACCGACCAGGCGCGGTCGTCCTGGTTCGAGCGGTCGAATTGCTGGCCGGCCGGCGAACAGACCGCAAAGCCCTCGAACGCGCCGCGATTGTCGAGCCGCGCGTCGGAGGTGCACAGCTCGCCGCCGGGGCCGTTCGGGATGATCGCATCGACGATCGGCTGGAAATAGGCCGCCGTGTCCGGTCCGACCGCCGCCGGATTGGCGAAGGTCGAAAGCTGGGCCAGCGCGGGGGCGTAGAAGGCCGGGTCGTTGATCCCGAGGTTGTAATCCTGCCGCGAATCGACCGAGCTTTCCTGGTAGGTGCCCGTGACGCTGAGTGCGATCGCGCCGAAATTCTGTTCGAGATGCGCCTGGATCTGCAGTTCGTCCGCGAAATATTCGGGCGTGAACTGCGTGTTCACCTGGCGCACGTCGTCGGGCTCGGTGAAATTGGCGTAGCCGTCGGGGCCGTAGAGGCTGTTGAGGCCGAAGCCCGGGGGAAGGCCGTTGAGCTGGAGGAATTCCTCCGATCCGAGCGTGCCGGTGAAGGTCGAATTGCCGTTCAGCTGGTCGAAGTCGCGGCGGTTGTTGAGGCAGCCGAGCACGCCGGTCGGATCGCGCTGGCAGAGCTGCTTCTGGATGCGGAGGCGGTCGTCGTCCTCGCGGAAGTAATAGCCCATGAGGTCGATCGTCGTGTCCGGCCCCGGCTCCCAGCGCAGCGAGCCGCGGATCGCGAACTGCTCGCGCCCGTCGATGCGTTCGCCGTCGAACAGGTTTTCGGTGAACCCGTCGCGCTTGAGGAAGAAGCCCGCCACGCGCGCGCCCAGCGTGTCGCCGATCGGCAGGTTGAGCATGGCCTGGGCGCGGATCGAATCGAAATTGCCGTATTCGAACTGCGCGCTGCCGCCGAAGGCGTTGAGGTCGGGCTTGGCGGTGATGATGTTGACCACGCCCGAGGTCGCGTTGCGCCCGAACAGCGTGCCCTGCGGCCCGCGCAGGACCTCGATCCGTTCGAGGTCGAAATATTCGGTCTCGAACAGGCGGGTGTTGAACAGCGGCGCGGAATTGAGCGCGATCCCGGTCGCGCTGTCGCAGCTCACGCCCACGCACAGGTCGCCGATCCCACGGATGGTGAAGCTCGAACCGGTGAAATTCCCCTTGGTGAAGGAGACGTTGGGCAAGGTCAGCTGGAGGTCGCTCGCGTTCTCGATCTGCTGCGCCTGCAGCGTTTCGGCATCGAATGCGGTCACCGCGAGCGGGACTTCCTGCAGGCTCTGCGCCTGGCGCTGGGCGGTGACGATGATGACGTTGGCTTCCCGCGGCGCTTCGGGGACTTCCCGCGGCGCTTCGGGCAATTCGTCCCTCTCCTCCTCGCCCGAGGTCTGGGCGAAGGCGGGCGTCGCGACGGATGCAAGGCAAATCCCGGCAAGCAGAAAGGCTCTGACTTTCATGACATTCTCCCCCAATTTCGGCCGTTTGGACGGCTCTGGAGCAAGATTATAACCCATTTCTGCGGATGCAGGTAAGAAAAATGTCATCGGGCGCCGGTTCGCGCACTCGTCATGGCGCACCGCTTGTCACAATCACCATTGCGGCACCCGCCCGCCCGGCCTAAGCCTAGGGTCGGGAGAGAGGAAAATTGGACGACTATCCGACGCACGCCGATGCGGTGACGGCCGAATGGCTGTCGGACCGCCTGCGCGACAACGGCCTGATCGAAGACGGCCGGGTGAGCGGTTTCGACTGGGAACCGATCGGGACCGGGCAGGTGGGCGATTCGGTCCGCTTCCACCTGCGTTATGCGCCCGAAGGGATCGGCCCGCCAACGCTCGCGGCCAAGTTCGGCGCCGCCGACGAAACCAGCCGCGGCACGGCGGCGCTGATGGGGCTCTACGCCAAGGAGGTCGGCTTCTACCGCGAGGCCGCGCCGCTGCTCGGCGTGCGCGTGCCCCGCGTGCTTGCCGCCCATGTCAGCGCCGACGGGAGCGGGCAGGTCATCCTGTTCGAGGATCTCGGCCCGGCGCGCGGCGGCGACCAGGTGGCGGGCTGCGGGATCGAGGACGCGCGCGCAGGCATCCGCGAAGCCGCCGCGATCCATGCCGGGAGCTGGCACCGGCGCGATCTCCTCGAAGCCGACTGGATCAGGCCCGACCCCGCGATTTCCGATCGCATCGCCGCGATGTACCCGCAGGCCCAGGCGGTCTTCCGTGAACGCTATGCAGGCAGCCTCGAGCCCGAATACATGGCGCTGTGCGAGGAACTTGCCGCCACCCCCGGCTTCTTCGAGCGCGGGAACGAGGCCCCGCAGTGCCTCGTCCACGGGGACTTCCGGCTCGACAACATGCTGTTCGACATCAACGGCGGGGCCGAACCGATCGCGATCCTCGACTGGCAGACGGTCACGACGGGCAAGGCGATGACCGATATCGGCTATTTCCTCGGCTGCGGGATCGGCAACGCGCTGCGCCGCGCGCACGAGCAGGAGCTGCTCGACCTGTGGCTCGCCGAGATGGCGGCGCGCGGCGTCGTCCTTTCCCGCGGCGACATCGAACACGACTATCGCATCGGCGCGCTGCACGGCGTCTCGACCGCGGTATTCAGCGCCGCCTTTGTCGAGCGCACCGAGCGCGGCGATGCCAATTTCCTATCGATGGCGCGCGGGGCCTGCGGCCTCGCGCTCGAACGAAACAGCCTTGCAGCCTTGAAGGAGACCGCGTGATGGTCCTCACCCGCGGCGACGACTACCCGCTCCACCAGACCCCGGAACCGATCGCCTATGCGGGCACCGACCGGAATTTCTACGACCGCTATTTCTTCAACGGCTATGCGCCCGACGGGAGCGGGTTCTTCGCTGCCGCCTTCGGGGTCTATCCGCATCTCGACATCGCCGACGCGCATTTCAGCTTCATCCGGGACGGGGTGCAGCACTGCCTCCACGCGAGCTGCGAACTCGGCATGGAACGCATGGCGCTGCGCGTCGGGCCGATCTCGATCGAGGTGATCGAGCCGCTCGAGCGGCTGAAGGTCACGATCGAGGAGACCGATGGCCTCGCGGGGGAATTCACCTTCACCGCCCGCGCCGCACCGATCGAGGAGCCGCGCTTCCTCCACCGCACCGGGACGCGCGCCTTCATGGACTACACGCGGATGACCCAGAACGGCCATTACGAAGGCTGGATCGCGGTGGACGGCGTGCGCGAGGAAATGGCCGCCGGCACGATGGGAACGCGCGACCGTTCGTGGGGCGTGCGGCCGGTGGGCGAACGCGATCCGCAGCCGATCCCGGGGGCGCCGCTGCCGTCCTTCTTCTGGCAATGGACCCCGCTCAACCTCGAAACCGGCTCGGTCTTCTTCCACGTCAATGCCGACTGCGAAGGCCGCGCCTGGAACACCCGCGCGGCATGGGCCGCCGACGGCTGCGGGCAGGACGCGGTGGCCGAGGGCCACGGCACCCTCGCCGCGACGCTCGAGCCCGGATCGCGCTGGCCTTCGGGTGCCTCGCTCGCGCTCGATGTTCCCGGCGCGCCCGCCGCGCTCGAGCTTGCGCCCGTGGCCCGGTTCCAGATGAAGGGGATCGGCTACACCCACCCCGAATGGGGCCACGGGCTGCACCACGGCACGCTGCGGACCGCGCGCGAGGACCTGGTGCTGGCCGAACTCGACCCCGCCGCGATGGACAATCTCCACGTCCAGATGCTCTGCCGCGTCACCGGCGATGCGACGGGCATGGGCGTGTTCGAACAGCTCGCCATCGGTCCCTATGCGCCGCTCGGCCTTGCGGGGATCGCCGAGCCGGCCTGAGCCGTCTTTCGCGGAACGGCGGACCCTTCCTCCCGTTGCATCCCCTGAGACGTGCGCGCCGGCTCCGGCGCGCGCCCATGGACAACGACAAGGAGGAGGACCCGCCATGGTCGATCCCAACAAGCCCGAATCCAGCCGCTCCAAATGGCTCTGGCCGCTCGTCATCGCGGGGATCGGCGTGCTCGCCGTGATCGTCTTCTTCAACCCCTCGGGCGACCGCGACGGCGATGTCGACACGCCGATCGACATGGAAGAGACGACCGGCGAGAATGACGGCACCGATCCAACGGCTCCAGCACCCGAACCCTTTGCCCCCGGCGGCGACTAGGCGCTAGGACAGGCCCTCCCGCGGGCCCCGCCCCGCTTTCCCGCGCGAGCAAACAGCATGGCGAGCCGTTCCCCGATCCAGCAGAACCCCGATATCCGCTTTCTCGGCAGGCTGCTCGGCGACGTGATCCGCGAGCATGGGGGCACGCGCCTGTTCGAGCGGACCGAAGAGATCCGCCGCGCCAGCATCGACCGCCACCGGGGCGAGGCGATCGCCGATCTCGGGCTCGACAAGCTCGATCTCGACGAGACGCTCGCCTTCGTGCGCGGGTTCGGGCTGTTCTCGATGCTCGCCAACCTCGCCGAGGACCGCGCCGCGCCCGTGGCGGACGGAGCAAGCGACCTTGCCTCGGCGCTGCGCGTGCTGGGGAAGGACGGGATTTCGCGCGAGGAGGTTGCGCGGCTGCTCGAAGGCGCGCTGATCGCCCCCGTCCTCACCGCCCACCCGACCGAGGTGCGGCGCAAGAGCGTGCTCGACCACCGCGCGCAGATCGCCCGGCTGATGCAGGAACGTGACGCGGCGGGCGCGGCGGGCGAACCGGTCGAGGCGGTCGAAGGGGCGATCGCGCGCCGGATCGCCCTGCTCTGGCATACCCGCACGCTGCGCCGCGACCGGCTCTATGTCACCGACGAGGTCGACAACGCCGTTGATGTCATGCGCGACGTTTTCCTGCCCGTCCTGCCCGAACTTGCGGCACGGTGGGAGGCGGCGCTCGGGCGGGAGGTGCCGGGCTTCGTGCGCCTCGGCAGCTGGATCGGCGGCGACCGCGACGGCAATCCCCACGTCACCGCCGCTTCGCTCGACTATGCCCTGTCGCGCGCCGCCCGGCTCGTCCTCCGCTCCTGTCTCGACGCGGTCCACGAACTCGGCGCGGAGCTTTCGATCTCGAGCGAGCTTGCCGCGATCGACCCCGCGCTCGAAGCGCTGGCCGAGGCGAGCGGCGACACGTCGGCCCATCGCCGGGACGAGCCGTTCCGCCGCGCGCTCGCCGGGATCTACGCCCGCCTCGCCGCGACCCACTGCGAGCTGACCGGCACGCCGCCTCCCCGCGCGCCGGTGGCGGACCGCCCGGCCTATCGCTCGCCGGAGGAATTGCTGGACGATCTGGAGACCATCGCCGCCGCGCTCCGCAAGCTCGGCGGCGCGGGACTGGCGAGCGGCGATGCGCTGTCCCGGCTGATCCGCACGGTGCGGCTGTTCGGGTTTCATCTTGCGACCCTCGACCTGCGCCAGAACAGCGCGGTGCACGAACGGGTGGTTGCCGAACTGCTCGCCGCGGCCGGGGTCGAGGCGGATTACGCCGCACTCGGCGAGGAGGAGCGCATCGCCCTGCTGCGCGCCGAACTCGCCGGAGCGCGGCCCCTGCGGATCGCGTGGCACGACTATCGCGAGGAGACGACGAGCGAACTCGCGATCATCGATGCGGTCGCGCGCGCGCGGGACCGCTTCGGCCCCGCCGCGATCACGCAATATGTCGTCTCGATGGCGACGAGCGTTTCGGACCTGCTCGAAGTGCTCGTGCTGCTGCGCGAGGCGGGGCTCTACCGGCACGGGGAACGGCCCGAATGCCCGGTCATGCCGGTGCCGCTGTTCGAAACGATCGGCGACCTCGAGGCGGCGCCCGCGATCATGCGCGAGGCGCTGTGCCTGCCCGAACTTGCCGCGCTCGCGAAGGCGCGGGGCTTCCAGGAGGTCATGCTCGGCTATTCGGATTCGAACAAGGACGGGGGCTATCTCACCTCGTCCTGGCATCTCGCCCGGGCGAGCGAGGCGCTCGCCGGGGTCTTCGACGAGGCCGGCGTGACGATGCAGCTCTTCCACGGGCGCGGCGGATCGGTCGGGCGCGGCGGAGGCTCCGCCTTCGACGCGATCCGCGGCCAGCCGCGCGGCACGGTCAACGCCCGCATCCGCATCACCGAACAGGGCGAGGTGATCGCGGCCAAGTACGGCAGCCGCGAAAACGCCGCGCGCAATCTCGAGGCGATGGCGAGCGCAACCGTGCTCGCGACGCTCGAACCCGAACGGATCGCGCCCACGGACGCGAAACGCTTTGCCGCGGCGATGGAGGAGCTCTCGCGCACCGCCTTCGCGGCCTATCGCGCGCTGGTCTACGAGACCGGGGGCTTTGCCGACTTCTTCCGCCAGATGACCCCGATCGCCGAAATCGCGGGACTCAAGATCGGCAGCCGCCCGGCGAGCCGGAAAGGCACCGACCGGATCGAGGACCTGCGCGCGATCCCGTGGGTGTTCTCGTGGAGCCAGGCGCGGGTCATGCTGCCCGGCTGGTACGGGGTCGGCCACGCGCTCTCGGCTTTTGGCGACAGGGGCCTTTTGCGCGCGATGGCGCGCGAATGGCCGTTCTTCCGCAACGCGCTCGCCAACATGGAAATGGTGCTGGCGAAATCGGACATGGGGATCGCGCGGCGATACGCCCTGCTGGTGGAGGACGACAACCTGCGCGAGCGCATCTTCCCGCGCATCGAGGAGGGCTGGAGCCTCACCCACGACACGCTGCTGGAAGCGACGGGGCAGCACCGCCTGCTCGAGAATTCGCCCCAGCTCGACGCCTCGATCCGCCTGCGGCTGCCCTATATCGAGCCGCTCAACCTGCTCCAGGTCGAGCTGCTGCGCCGCCATCGCGGCGGCGAGAAGGACCCGCGCATCGCGGAAGGCATTCAGCTTTCGATCAACGCGATCGCCACCGCCCTGCGCAACAGCGGCTGAAACCGCTCAGAGCCCCAGCGCGCCGGGATTGACGATGCCGTCGGGGTCGAGTTCCCGCTTGAGCGCGCGCACGACCGCGAGATGGGCGGGATCATGGTCCTCCAGATAGGGATAGGACCGCCCGATCTGGTAATGCACCCCGCCGTGTTCGTGCATCAGGGCGACCACGTCGCGCTTCATCTGCACGACCAGCGCCTCCGCCTCGGGCGCGGGCTGGTATGTCGGCAGGCTTGCAAGATGGCCGGGTTCGACCGTGCGTTCGTGATAGGCATTGCGCGCATCGGGCCAGTAGAAGGTCGGCTCGTAGATGAACACGCTCGTGCCGACGGCCATGAACATCCCGCCGGTATAGATGCCGTGCGCGTCCATCTCCCCCCGGCGCGACTGCCAGTAGGCCTGCAGCGCCGCGTGGAAGGGGCGCGCGGCGCAATGCGGGAGCTGCGCGTGCATAGGCAACCAGCGCTCCCCTTTCGGCCCGATGACATTGTTGAGCGGGGCGAAGGGCATGGCGCGCACGACTTCGGGCACGCTCGGCGCGATCGCCTTGCCGAATTCGCCCGCGATCCGCCTGATCTCGGCGATGCGGCGGTCGGCATCGCCCTGGTCGAAACCTTCCGCGATGAAATGCCCTGCGAATTTCGCCCGGGCGATCCCTTTCGAGCCCGCCAGCGCCATTTTCGCGACCGTCTTCGCCCCCTTGGCAAGCGATGAACTGCCTTTCATCACCGCCCCTGCCATGTCGAGCTTGTCGCCAAGGTCGGCCTCGCCGATCTGGCCCTGCTGGAGCGCCTCGTCGAGGCCGAAATTCTCCTCCGCCAGACCGCTCGCCGCGACCCGGCGGAACGCTTCGTGCAGGTCCTCGAAGCGCGCGAAATCGAACGAGGCGGTGCCATGCGCGGCGGCCGCGCGTTCGAGCGCGAGCGTGATCCGCACCTTGATCCCCAGCGCCCCGCAATCGCCGGTGAAGAGACCCGCGAGGTCGGGGCCGTAATGGCGCGAGAACGGCATCGCCAGGCCAGACAGCGCGCTGCCGGTGGAAAGGGTTTCGCCCGTGCCGGTCACCACCGCGAGCGAGACGACGCTGTCCGCCGCCGTGCCGCGCCCGTGGCTGATCGCGTTCATCGAGACCCCGCCCGCAACCGTCGAGTGAAGGCCCGAATAGCTGCCCCAGAAGCGCGTCTTCAGCCCGCGCGCACGAAGTGCCTCGCGCAGCTCGGCCCAGGTCACCCCGGGTTCGACGCTGACAAGGGCGTTGTCCTCGTCCACGTCGATCCCTTTCATGCGGGAGAAATCGAGCGTGATGCCGCCTTCGCGGGTCTGGGCATAGGCGTCGGTGTAGCTCGCCCCGCCGCCGCGCAGGACGATGGGTATGGCGCACCGCCGGGCGTGGCGGACGATGGCGGCGATTTCCCCGGCGCTGCCGGGCCGGACGATAGCGAGGGGCAGGCGGTGGCGCCGGAACACGTCGGTCGCGTAGAATTCGAGGCTTTCGGGGTCGGTCAACACGTTGTCCGCCCCGACGATCGCGGCGAGTCCCGCCAGTGCGTCCTGTTCCTGCGTCAATGCCGTTGCCATGGCGCGACCATAGGGCGGCACGGCGAAAGGGCACGCCCGCACCGGGCTCGTCTCCACCCCGCGGATAATCGCCTAGCCTTCGCTCAGCGAGATCAGCTCGTAATATCCGTCGAGATGGTCCCAGCGCATGAAGGCGAGCAGGTCGAGCCGCTCGCAAACCCACATCTCGATCGGGGGATATTCGCCATAGGTGACGGTGACATAGCGGCAATCGAAGGTGCCGGCAGCGACTGTCCGGCGTTCGCTCCCGCGCTCGGCGATCTCCGCTCGGGTGACGTGGAGCCCCGGCACGCCGCCGCCATTGGCCGCGACGGAATTGGCATGGACGGCAAGCCCTGCGCTGCCCTCGCCGCCGAGAGCGCGCACGATCCACCCGTCATTCACGAGCGAATGCGTGCCGAAGAAACGGCACGTCTCGGCGTGCTCGATGCGTTCGGGTTCGCCGCCCGCGGGAAGGATGTCGGCGCGGATGCGACCGGGCTCGAACCGATAATGCCCGCTGCCCAGCGCCCGGCCGCCCTCGATCGTGTGCACGAAAGCCTCGCGCGGGGCATCGGCGGGATCGAGGCGGAGGAAGCAGTCCCGCACCAGCGCGTCGCCATCCATCACGCATTGGGCGCGCAGCACGCTGCTGCCGTCCGCCTCGCGCGAGATGCTGAACAATTCGCGGCCGGCGCGGGTCCCGTCGGATGCGAAATAGCCGATCGTTCCATGCAGGTTGAAGCGGGTGCCGGTCATGCCCGCCCCCTGCCCCATCCCCCTGCGAAAAGCCCGAGCATTGCCGGCGATTCTCGTGGTGCGAGCAGGGGCGAAGCGTGCCTCGGATGCGCCGTATGCCCGCTCGCACTCGGATATTCGATGCCTGCGCTTCGTTGAGGGCGGACACGAAACGGAGCATTCGCATGAACAGGACCGCCAGCATCATTGCCCTCCCCCTCGCCGCGCTCGGCCTTGCCGCCTGCGGTTCGCAGGGCGACAGCAAGGCGACGCCCAAGCTCGAGGAGCCCGATTCGGCGGGGTCGCAGGAAACCGCGATCGGCGGCGTGGCCGAGCCCGCCAGGCCGGACGAGGCAATCGCGGACGAGACCGCGGGGTCGGTCGAGAACGAACTGACCGACGAGGACGAGGCCGGCATCGCCGAAGAGCGGCTCGGCGACTAGCGCTTTCGCGGATCGCAGAGGCGCGAGGACCACGCGCCCGCCCCCGTTTCCGCTCTACACCCCGAACGGATTTCAGGCGGGGATCGCGCTGCACCCGCCGCGCATGGCGCCCGACTGGTCCCGCGCGCAGGGCACACCGGGCCGCGGCTCGCATTGTCCGAATACAGACAAGTGGAGGACGCGGAGCGCTCACCGTCCCGCGGACGGCATCCCCGCGCCCCGGAAAGGGAGAGAGATGCCTGATAAGGACCACCGGCGAGAACGCATGGTCACACGCCAGATCGAGGCGCGCGGCATAGATGATGAACGCATCCTCGCAGCGTTCAGGGCCGTCCCGCGTGAGCGCTTCGTGCCCGACGACATGGCCGAGTTCGTCTACGACGACAGCCCGCTCCCGATCGGCGAGGGTCAGACGATCTCGCAGCCCTTCATCGTCGCCTCGATGATCGAGGCTGCGCGGATCGACGAGGGCGACCGCGTGCTCGAAGTCGGCGCCGGGTCGGGTTACGCCGCCGCCGTCCTGTCGCGGATCGCGGCGGAAGTCTTCGCGATCGAGCGCCACGAAAAGCTCGCCCGGCAGGCCCGCGAGCGGGTCGAGGCGCTGGGCTACGACAATTGCCGCATCATCGCGGGCGACGGGATGAAAGGCCTTGCGGGCGAGGCCCCGTTCGAGGCGATCCTCGTCGCGGCGCGCGGGCTCGAGGTGCCCGACGCCCTGAAAGACCAGCTCGCGATCGGGGGCCGGCTGATCATCCCGGTGGGCGACGAAAGCGTCCAGCAGCTCACCTGCATCACCCGCACCGCAGAACACGACTGGGACGCGCAGGAAATCACCGCCGTGCGCTTCGTGCCGCTCCTGCCCGGCGCGGTGCCGGAAGACGGCAGCCGTTCGGCGAGCAATCACGTCGCCTCGCGGGAAAAGTCCACGCCCGAACTGATCGCCCATGCCGCCATCGCCCTGCCGGATCTCGACGATCCCGCCTTCGCCGAAACGTTCGACCGTTTCGCCGACCGCCGGGTCGTCATGCTGGGCGAAGCGAGCCACGGCACGCACGAATTCTACGCCGCGCGCGCGGCGATCACGAAACGGCTGGTCGAACGCCATGGCTTCACCATCCTCGCGGTCGAGGGCGACTGGCCCGATGCCGCCGCCTATGACCGGCTCATCCGCGGCAAGGGTTCACGCGCCGACCGGCCCGGGCCGTTCCAGCGCTTCCCGACCTGGATGTGGCGCAACACGGTGATGCCGGGACTGCTGCGCGATCTGAGGTCGATCAACCAGGGCCGCGAGGAAGCCGAACAGGCCGGTTTCCACGGGCTCGACATCTACAACATGAACGCCTCGATCGCCGCGGTGCTGGACTATCTCGACGAGCACGACCCCGAAGCCGCCGCGGCGGCGCGGGAACGCTATGGCTGCCTCACGCCGTGGCAGGCGGACCCGGCGACCTACGGGCGGGCGGCGCTCCGATCGGGATACGCGAGATGCGAGGAGCCCGTGGTCGAGCAATGCCGCGAAATGCTGGGCCGCGCGCTCGAGGAAGACGGCGAGAGCTTCGGGGCGGCAATGAACGCGCGCCTCGTCGCCTCGGCCGAGCGCTATTACCGCGCGATGTATTACGGCGGCGCGGAAAGCTGGAACCTGCGCGATGCCCACATGGCCGAAACGCTCGAACACCTGCTGGAGCACCGCGGGCCGAATGCGAAGGCGGTGGTCTGGGCGCACAACAGCCATATCGGGGATGCGCGCGCGACCGAGATGGGCCGGGTGCGGGGCGAACACAATATCGGCCAGCTCGCGCGCGAGAAATGGGGCGAGGACGTCGCGCTCGTCGGGTTCGGCACGCATGGCGGGACGGTGACCGCGGCAAGCAATTGGGATGGCGACCACGAGACGAAGCGCGTCAACCCGTCGCGCCGGGACAGCTATGAACGGCTTTTCCACGAAAGCGGCGCTTCGCCATTGCTGGCCGATTTCGGCACGGCGCCCGAGCTCGCCGGGAGGCTGGGACAGCCGCGGCTCGAACGCTTCATCGGCGTGATCTACCGCCCCGACACCGAACGCTGGAGCCATTACAGCGATGCCTGCCTGCCCGAACAGTTCGATGCCTATTGCTGGTTCGACGAGACGCGCGCGCTCGAACCGCTCGCGGACCGGGAACCGCATGGGGGTGGAGGAGAAGACCTCTATCCCTTCGGCCTGTGATCGCGCGGGGCCGTGGCGACGGCCCGGGCGAACACGCATCCGCAGGGGGGCGAAGCGCGTCTCGCTCCTCCTGCCGCCCGTGCCGCCCGCCCTGGCGTGGTCGTCGCCCCGACCGCCCCGTCCGGACCGAGCGGTCCGGAAAACATCGGGCTTCCGGATCGTTGGACAGGAAAAGGAGAAACCTCATGTACGGATGGGCCATCACACTTGCGATCATCGCCCTTGTCGCGGCAATTCTCGGCTTCGGAGGCATTGCCGGCTTTCTCGCTGACCTCGCGCTGATCGTGTTCATCGTCGCCCTGATCGGCAGCGTCATCCTGTTCGTGCTGGGCTGGAAGGCAGGCAAGAGCGCCGCGCGCGGATTGACCGGCTCGAAAGACCGTTAGCACCCGGTTCGCGGCGTCCGCTCGGCGGTCGAACAGGCCTCGGCCAGGGTGAAGACCACCGTGAAGAAGGGTGCCGATCCCGGAGTCGTGCGGGCCGGGCCGCCTGGATGCCGGCGTAGCCAGGGCCGATGGGCGCGGCTGCCAGTACTCTTCAGCCAACAGACCACAGCTTCCCAACGGCCCGCCCGGCCGAAACTGATACTGATATTGATTTGCAGAAATCCCTTGCGTAACGCCCCTGCGAGTGATTCGCAAAAAAGGGGTCGTTATGTCTGTTCGCGCCGCTGGTATCAGGGCTTTCCTATTGTCCGCCGCCCTGATGCCGGCGCCGCTGCTCGCACAGCCTGATCCCGAACAGGCCGACCCCGAACAGGCCGACCCCGAACAGGCCGGCGCAGCAGACGCTAATGCGGAATACGAAGACGCCGAAGCGGAAGAGATCGTCGTTACGGGCCGCGCACAGCGGCTCTACCGCACCGAGGAAACCAGCACGGCGAAACTGCCCTCCGATCCGCTGGACCTGCCGATCTCGATTACCACCATCAACGAACAACTGATCGAGGATCAGGGCGCGCGCGATGCGCAGGACCTCTATCGCAACATCTCCGGGGTCAGCCTGTTCAGCTATGCCGGGGTCACCGCGCGCGGTTTCCGGCAGGAAGGGATCTTCTTCGATGGCCTGCGCGGCGATCCCTACATCGGTTTCAACGTGCCCCAGCTGTTCAACATCGAACGGGTCGATTACCTCAAGGGGCCGGCCGGAATGCTTTACGGCCCGGGCGAGCCGGGCGGCGTGTTCAACTACGTAACGAAGAAACCCGAACGCGAGTTTTCCGCCGAACTGCGCGCCATCGCCGGGAATTTCGATCGCTTCGGCGGCAGCGCGGAAATCACCGGCAGCCTGACCGACCGGATCTATGCCCGCGTCGGCGCCTTCTACGAGCAGCAGGACGATTTCCGTTTCAACGCGGACGTCGATACGCTCATTCTCGATGCCGGACTTACCTTCGAACTCGGCTTTGCCGATTTCACCTTCCAGGCGACGCATTACGACCAGGACCAGGGCGGGAACCGGCTGCGCGGCGTGCCGGTGGACGACGACGGCAATTTCCTCGTCACGCGGCGCTGGAATCACAATGAGGAAAGCGACTTCCTGAACCTGGAATCGACCAACCTCCAAGCTGCGGCGCAAGGGGCGATCACGGACAACCTCACCTGGAACGCGACCTTCCGCTACACGGACGCGGAACAGGCGCAGCAATACCACGAACCGCGTGCCCTGATCGACAGCGACGGCGACGGCGAACTCGATCTCGTCGGCCGCGAATTCCGCGATCAGTTGCGGATCGAAGAGCAATACACGTTTGGCGCCAACGCCATCTGGTCGACCGACCTGGGACCGGTGCAGAACCGCCTGCTCGGCGGGTTCGAATATTTCGAGGGCACG